>MDTB01123493.1_pt1 | contig 27369 bp, 31 predicted proteins | sample 811161 | NCBI WGS metagenome assembly MDTB01 (sample SAMN05326650, study PRJNA326480) | marine metagenome | isolation source: seawater | place: Mediterranean Sea | collected 2009 | reverse complement strand
CACGTTGATAGGCTGGGTGTGGAAGTGCGGTAACGCATGTAGCTGACCAGTACTAATAGCTCAATTGGCTTGATTTATGCACTGAAAAAAATTTTGAAAGATATATATATTGTAGTTCTCAAAATATTTGATTTAATATTTTTTAAATTTAAATATTATACTCAGAAACTTAATTGATGATCCAGCAAAAAAATTTTTTTCATAAAAATGGATTTTTAATAGTAAAAAATTTTTATGATAAAAAACTAATTAATCAAATTAAAAAAGATATCTTCGATATTTCATTGGAAATTTATAAAAAATATAATAAAAAATATACTCCATCTAAATATAACGAAAAAAAGTTTGATGAAATTATTTTAAAAGCAAAAAATGAGAAGCTTAAAGAAGTAACGTCAGCAGTTTATGATTCATGTAAAAAACTAAGAGGTTTTTATAAATTAATTAGCAACGATAAACTAAATAACCTTGCTGAAAAACTTATTGGATCGAAAAGATTAGGAATTCTTCCAGGAGGTTTTGGAATGAGAATTGATTATCCGGGAGATCGTTATTGGAAAGCAAGGTTACACCAAGATTATACTAGTCAACTTGGATCACCAAATGGCATTGTATGCTACACGCCGTTAAGAAAAATATCAAAAAATATTGGGCCAGTCGTTTTATATTCTAAAAGTCATAAAAGAGGAGTTTTTGATATTAAAATAGATATAAATAAAGTTAAAAAAAAGAAAACTTATGACCCATACTATATCAAAACTTCAAAACAAAACCTTAAAAAGTATAAAATTAAATATCTAAAATTAAATGAAACCGATCTAGGGCTATTTCATTTTCTTCTTTTGCACGAAAGTGGTTTTAACTCAAGCAACCAAATAAGATGGAGTATGGTTCATCGAATATTTGATTTTTCACACAAACAAGCCATAAATCAAAACTATATTGGGGGTTTAATGGAAGGAAATATTTTTAATAAAAAAAAAAATATAAAAAATTTATGAAAATTACAGTAGCAAGGTTGATAAGAAATAAAATTGAAACTTGGAAAGTAAAGGACGTTCCTATTTTTCAAGGCGGTGCAATAATGAATGTTCTTAGTGAAATCTCAAAGAGTAAAAAAATAAAACATTATTGTCCTTATCATGAGCAAGCTCTTGCAATGGGTGTTGATGCTTATTCAAGATTAAATGGATTTGGTGTAGGTTTGGTCACAAGTGGACCTGGTGCAACAAACCTTATTACAGGAATTGCGTGCTCATATTATGATTCTATTCCAAACATTTTTTTTACAGGGCAGGTTGGTCAATTTCATATTGTGGGAAATAGAAAAGTAAGACAGAGGGGATTCCAGGAAAGCGATGTTGTGTCATTGATGAAACCTATTACCAAATTTTCTTATCAAATAAAGAGTGCTCATGAAGCAGACTATATATTGGATAAGGCATACTATATTGCTAATTCTGGCAGACCAGGACCAGTTGTAATTGATGTTCCTTTTAATATTCAAAAATCTTTAATAGATCTTAAAAATGCGAAAAAATTTAAAATTAAGAAAAAAAAAATTAATAAAAAAAATAAAATAAAAAAAATATTACAAGATTTGAAAAATTCAAAAAAACCATTGATCATAGCAGGTGGAGGTGTACGTATTTCAAATCAAGTAAAAAATTTTCTCAATTTTGTAAAAAAAAATAATGTTCCATTTGTTACTACATGGGCATCTCAAGATATTTCAGAAAGTAATAACGATTTATATTTTGGATCTGTTGGCAAACATGCCCATCTTTGTGCAAGTCTACTTGCCACTGAAGCTGACCTAATTCTTACATTAGGAGTAAGGTTTTCTCCAAAAATTGTTTGTAATAAATTTGCAGCTAAAGCAAAATTAATAGCAGTTGATATTGACTCTAGTGAGTTAAATGAAGGTTTGATTAAACCTCATATGAGTTTGAAATGTTCAATAGATTATTTTTTTAACCAGTCAAAAAATTCAAAAAATAATAAAAAAAAATATTGGTTAGATCACTGTAAAAAGGAAAAATTAAATAATTATAGAAATTTTACAGAAATTAAACAATTTAAATCTGAATACGTAAATCCTTATTTATTTACTGAAAAATTATCTAAACTAGTGAATGAAAATGCGGTTTTATTAACTGACGCCGGCGCTAATTTAACATTTTTTATGCAATCATTTAAAACAAAAAAAAATCAAAGAATTTTGTCAGCCTGGGGAAACTCACCTATGGGCTATTCTGTTGCTGCTGGAATAGGAGCTAAAATTGCAAAAAAAAATTTACAGGTAATTAGCCTAATAGGAGATGGCTCATTTTTAATTAATTTACAAGAATTACAGTTTATCAAATTTAATAAAATTAACTTAAAAATTATAATTTATGACAACAAAGTATTTGGAAATACAAAAATTGGATGTGAAGACTATAAAATTCAAAGTATTGGAAATGATAGTAAAGGTGGTTATTATCCCCCAGAAGTGGAGAGAATTGCAAAATCTTTTGATATAAATTATTCATATGTAAAAAATAATTTTAACCTTGACGAAAAAATAAAAAAATTTCTTAAAAAGAATAGAAGTGCAATATTACATCTTAATATAAATAAAAATCATTTGTTATTAGAGCATGTAATTAAATAGTAAAATGAAAAAAATAGCCGGATATCAAAATACTACTCTTAGAAAAATAGTTATTTTTATAACAAATTTATTTGCAAATATTCTTTTTTTAAAAAAAAATTCAGAATACTCAAATGAGTTTTTTCAACTTTTAAATAAATACTTAAAAAAAAAAATTATTTTCGATGGTAAAGAAATAATTTTCAAAACCGGTCATAACAGACTAAACAATAGGATTGAAAAATTTTTTGAAGAGGAACCACTATTGATTAATTGGATCAAAAAATTTAGTCCAAATGACATATTTTTAGATATAGGTGCCAATGTAGGTAGCTATTCTATAGCTGCTCTTTCAAAAGGATCTACGGTTTATTCTATTGAAATGGATTTAAATAATAGTGCTGTCTTGTTCGAAAATGTTTTTCTTAATAAATTTTACGAAAGGTCAGTGATATTACCATTTGGAGTTGGCTCAAAGGATAAACTAGAAAAAATTTTCTATAGAGACTTTACAGTTGGAGATTGTTTACAATCTATTGGGAGGGAAGCGCAAATACCAACATTAAAAAGAAATCCTTTCGAGACTAATCAACCGATTTTTTCACTTGATAACTTATTTAAAAATTTTTCTTTAAAACAACCTAATAAAATAAAAATCGATGTAGATGGCAATGAAAGATTTGTTTTTGATGGTGGTAAAAATGTGATCATGAACGCAGATGAGATATATTATGAAGATATAGGATCAGAGGAAGACAAGATAGTTATAGACACAATTTTAAAAAATAATTTTTATATAATTTCTGAAATCCCTGCCACAAATAAACTTGAGGGAAGAAAAGATAGAAATATTTTATTTAAAAAAAAAAATAAAAATTAATGAAAAAAATTGCAGTTTTTGGTGGTAATGGATATTTGGGATCGGTCATATGCAATTACTTAGTTAAAAAAAATTATCAGGTAACAATTTTTGATAATAACTTATATAAAAATTGTAATTTCAGCAAAAGAAGGCACAAAATACCAGAAGTCTCAATTGATGCAAAAGATATAAAACCCTTTCATCTGGAAAATTTTAATGTGTGTATATTTTTGTCGGCTTTATCGAATAATCCAGTAGATAATTTAAACCCAAAAAAAATTTATGATAATACAAAAAAATATACTCTTAAGGTTGCAAAAATTTGCAAACAAAAAAAAAATTAAATTTTTATTTCCATCTAGCTGTTCTGTCTATGGAAAGAATGACAAAAAAATTGTAAATGAAGCTAGTAAAATAAATCCATTAACATATTACTCAAAAAATAAAAGTGAGATAGAAAAAGGTCTTTTGAAAATTTCATCTAGTAGTTTTAACCCAATTATTTTTAGAATAGCAACAGTGGTTGGATATTCAGAAATGATGAGATTTGATTTATATATTAATATGTTTGTTGGAATGCTTATTACACAAAATAAAATAACTTTAAATTCAGATGGCCAAGCATGGCGCCCAAACGTTGACATTCAGGATGTTGCCAGAGCTTTTGAGGGTGCACTAAAAATAAAAAATAAAAAAACCTTAATTTTAAACTTGGGAAGAGATGACAATACTTTTAAAATAAAAGATATTGCAAAAATTTTGGTTAAAAAATTTAAGAATTCAAAATTTGAGTCTATAAACCATAATGTAAATTTTTCAAATATTAAAGATGATTTAATAAAAAATAATAAAGATAAAAGATCTTACAAAGTATCATTTGCTAAACTAAAAAAATTTAAATCAATTTATCCAAAACTTACCATACAAAAATCATTAGATAAACTTGTGAGAGATTTAAAAAGATCGGAATTAACTCTAAATAAATTTAATTCAAATAAGTTTTATAGACTGCAAAGGCTCAAATATTTAATCAAAAAAAAAAAATATAAAATTTGAATAATGCAATATTCAAAAAATTTAATCTCTGGAAAAAAAATTTCAAAAATCACCTTTGGTACTGCAAATTTTTTTTTAAAAAGAAGAAATAAAACTTTTTCACAAAATAATCTATTAAAATTTATTATTAAAAATAATGTTAATTGTATTGATACGTCTGATCAATATGGAAATGGAAAATGTGAAGAAATTATTGGAAATTTTATTAAAAAAAAAAAAATAAATAAAAAAATTATTTTAAGTACAAAGTTTGGACAGCTTGAAGGCTTTTCTAATCAGGCAATTCAAAAGTCAATTGATAATAGTTTAAAAAGATTAAAAACTGAAAATATAGATTTATATTATTTTCATTCAGGATCAAATAAAGAATTTGATAACGATAAACTTTGGACAATTCTTGATAAAAATGTAAAGAATGGAAAAATAAATAAATTGGGCATTTCTTTAAAAACAAAATATCTGGTTAATAACAACTTGTTTCAGCTTGATAAAGGCTCACAATTTGGTGTTAAAGTAATAAACTTAGCTTACAATCCCCTTTTTAAAAATGCTGAAAAAATTTTTAATAATAATAAATATAATTCAGTATATCAATTTACTACTAGATTATCATTTGCAAGTGGATTAATATTTAAAAGATTTGAAGACAAAAAAAAAAAAATTTTTTTTAACTCACAGCAAAATAAACTTCTTTTAAAAAAACAAAACGAATATAAAAATAATTCTGATTTAGCTATTTGGTGTTTAAAAAAAATAATTAAAAACCTGAAAATTCAAAGCACTACTTTAGGTTTTGGAAGTCTAGAACAGGCTCAAATATTAAAAAGAATTTAATGATTCAGATGGATAGAACTACTAATCAGTATAGAAAAGATATTCAAGGACTAAGAGGGGTATCTGTTCTAATGGTTTTTCTATACCATTTTAATATAGGTTTTGATAATGGCTATTTAGGTGTAGATGTTTTTTTTGTAATATCTGGTTATGTAATTACAAAATCTCTTATAAACACACCCAAAAATTTTGATGGTTTGATATCATTTTACATAAGAAGGGTTAAAAGACTATTACCTTCATTGTTAATAGTGCTTATTTTTACAACTGCTTTAGCCACACTGTTTATTCCACCAAAATATCTTTATGAAATTATGGAAATCGGTCAATATTCAATTTTTGGTCTCTCAAATTGGATTTTAATTTCAAATTCTATTGATTATTTTGCGCTTACTGGATCAGAAAATATTTATACACATACGTGGTCTTTAGCAGTGGAAGATCAATTTTACTTTTTAATCGCACCAATTTTAATTTTTATTGTAAACAAAAATATAAAAAATTTTTTTTTAATATCTATTTTTGTATTATCAATTTTTTTTTACTTTTTTGAAAAAAATGAATTAATTAATTTTTACGGTACTCATACAAGAATATGGGAAATTTTAGCTGGATGCTTAATTGCAATCAATGAAAAAAAATTAAATTATTTAAAAAATAACTATTTCTTTTTTTTAGGTCTTATTTTGTTCATCTCCTCATTACTAATAGACGCTTTCGGGAGTTTACTTATTGTAGCCGCAACGTCTTTCTTAATATTAATTTCACCAAAAAAAAAAAGTTTATATTCCAGGTTTTTAGAAAATAAGTATATTGTTTTTACAGGAACAATATCTTATTCATTGTACTTGTGGCATTTTCCTTTAATTGCAATTTATGAGTGGAATTTAGGTTTTTATTTCATATATGATTATGTTTTTATTTTTTTATTAAGTTTTTTAATTGCCTCATTAAATTATAAATATATCGAAAGACCCTTAAGGTATCTGAATTGGAGTATTAAAATTAAAAAAATAAAAATTAATTATGAATATTCTTTTATATTAATATTTATTCCAATAACAATAATTACACTAATGATGGTAAGGTACTCTCCTTCTACCGCTATTAAATTAAATGGTGGAGATAGCTATCAAATCGCAGCACTTGGAAAAGTCGAAGCAAAATCTGATTGGCTAGATGAGAACGGAGAATTTATTGGCAAAAACTGTCACTGGTCCAAAAACAGTGAAGATAAAAATATTTTTTTTAACAAATGTTTAAAAATCGATAAATCAAAAAAAAATATTTATTTGGTAGGAGACTCACATGCCACAATGCTCTATTTTTCATTCAACGAAATAACTAAAAGATACAAAAATATTTATAATGAAATAAATTATATTCATAATAATGGAATACCAAAAATTCTAAATGAAGGGGTAATACCCTCTGAAATAGATTTTATTTTAAAAAATATAACAGAGAATGACATTCTTATGATTACTTTCTTTCGAGGGAAAATGTATGATAAAATAAAAATTTTGAAATTAAAAGAAGATCCTTTTAAGTTTGATAATGTAAACAACAGATTTGCTAATGCAAAGTTAGTTCTTGCTAAAATTTCAAAAATTTTAGAATCAAAAAAATCAAAATTAATATTGATTGATGATGGTCCAATACTAGGTCAAAGAAAAAGAGCAGAGTCTTGTCTAGCAGCTTTGAAAATAAGAAGTAAAGATGTTTGTGCTGTAAATAAAGAGCAAAGTTTGCATGATAGAAAGCCAATGACACAGGTTTTTAAAGAAGTATCTGCAAATTATGAAAATGTGTATTACATAGATTATCATAATTTGGTTTGTTTAAATAAATGCAGTGTTATAAGAAACAACAAATTAAATATGATAGATTTCAATCATATATCCAGGTCAACAAGTATAGAGTTATCAGATTTTTTTTATAAAAAATTAATTGAAATACAAAATGATTAAAAAAAATAAATTAGCATTGGATATTAACTCATTGGGAAGATTTTCAATGTCTAATTGGTCAAATGGAAAAATTAGTGTAGGAGAAATCAGAGATAGTAAAAAAGGAAATGCAGATTGGATAAAAGTAAAGGAATTTGGTTTAAAAAATATTATGAATTTTCTAAATAAAATTCCACCAATTAAAAGAAAACAAATGACATTACATGATGTGGGGTGCAATGATGGTTTTCTTACTGAAAAATTTGCTAGCTTAAAATTTAAAAAAGTACTTGGATCAGAGCCAAGATCAAGCACTATTCTTAGAGGTAAAAAAATCAGAAAGATTTTAAAAATAAAGTCAAAATCTAAATATTTCTGTAAGACTATTGAAGGTATAGGTAGGGATTTTCATACAGATATAGTTGTATCTTCAGGAGTGCTACATCATACTGAGGACGTCGTGAATAATTTTAAAAAATTACTTAAGATTTCAAAAAAAATTTTGATGATAGAGGGAGAATTTGTAAAAGAAGATCTAATAATTAATAAACGAAATAAGAAATATTTTCAGGCTAAAGATCTAATTTATGATTATGTTGAGAAAAAACAAAAAATTGGTTTTTCTATAAACAAATTAGAAAGTAATTATTTTGATGGAAGTAGTATTAACACAGGTTTAGTTGAGACGCCGTCTATCAGCAAGCTTTTAATGATAGCAACTTTGAATAATTTTAAATCTATAATATATAAAAAAAAAAAATTTAAGAATTCTTTAAATACTTATAGAGCAATATTAATATTCGAAAGAAAACCACAAGATTTAGAATTTAAGAGTTTTTTTTTTAAATCATGAATTAATATTCTTTAACAATATTCTTCCATTTCATATTTTAAAAAAAATTGAAAAAAACAAACATGTAGGAAAAATAAAATTAAATAAATTTCAACGCAAAATTTTATCAAATTTAAGATATAATAAAAAAGATAAATTAAATTTTGAGTATGCAAAATATTTCTTAAGAGAAAAAAACTTTTCGAAAGCAAAATTTTTTCTCGATAAAATTATATATAAGCCAAAGTCTGATTGGTTTAGTTGTTACAGAGCATTTGCATTATACAATTTTATTGACAAAAAAAATAAGCTTAAATGGTTACATAGACTTAAATCATCGAATCCAAATTTTCCCAAAAAGGTTCTCAAAAATATTAATTTTTAATTTTTTTTAAAAAACCGTCAAAACAACCGGTTATAAAAGATTTTGCCTCATATTCTTTATCTATTTTAAAATTTTTATTTTTTTTTAGAAATGCTTTTACTGCAGTATAGGGTGAGTTTCCTTTTTTAAATTCGCGATTTTTATTAATATGTTTTTTATTAACAAATTCTGTAGCTGTGTCCATCACGACTAAATAATCATTTTTTTTGATGATTTTGGAATATAAATTTAATTCATCCAAAACATGATCATTTGTATGATTTGAGTCAAGCACAACCAAAACCTTTTTGTTTTTAATTTCCCTAATTAAAAAAGGCTGAATTGATTTATCGGTCGAACTTTTTTCAATCAATTTAATATATTTAGATAGCTTATTTTTTAATATTTTTTGTCTATTTTTTTTCTTAATTTTTATATCCAATCCTATAATTTTGAAATTTCTTTCATGTAATAATTTTAAAATTGAAGCATAAAATATTAAAGTCCCACCATGTGCAATTCCAGTTTCAATCACTACTTTTGGTTTTTCTTTAACAAGTAACTCTTGAAGAGCAATTAAATCAGACGGAAATTGAATAGTTGGTATTCCAAACCAATTAAAATGATAAACATATTTAGTATCTAGTAATTTATTAATCGTTTTGATAGCAAATTTTCTTGCTTTACTTGATAATTGTTTTTTTAAAAATTTTTTTCTGATTGAACTTATTTCTGTCGACATGATAATTATCTATTAGTTAATATATCTATCTTTTAAACTTTACAATAATTTTAAATATTGATAACGCTAATCCTTATGAAATGTTTTGTGTTATGCGGGGGTTATGGAACCAGGCTAAACAATGGTAAACCAGGTGAATTAAAACCAGCAATTAAAATAATAAATAAACCAATTATTAAACACATTCTTGATATTTATTCAAAACATGTGACTGAATTTTATCTTTTAGCTGGATATAAGATTGAAGATCTTAGGAAAATTGACTTTAAAAGTTATAAAGCAAAAGTAAGCGTTATAAATACTGGCCTAGGCACATCTACAGCAGATAGACTAAGAAAAGTAAAAAGTTTGTTAAAAAAAAGAGAAAATTTTTATTTAACTTATGGAGATTCTCTAGCAAACTTTAAACCGAGTGTGGCTATGAGATTAAAAAAAAATAATAATTATGTTATGTCTATCTATAAATATTATCCTTCATATGGAATCTTAAAAGTATCAAAAAACTTAGTAAATAGTTTTGACGAAAAATCAAAATTTTTTTATATTAATGCAGGTTTTTATATTTTAGATGAGACAGTGTTTAATTTTATATCAAATAAAAAAAATTTATCTCTAGAAAAAGACTTAATTCCAAACATTATAAAAAAAAAAAAAATTCGTACATATCAGGTCAAAAAATGGCTACCAATGGATACCTTATCGGATAAGTTGGCACTTAACTCTAGACTAAAAAAAAATAAAAATTTTTTTAAATTTTAATTATGCAGATATTGGTTACCGGAAACTTAGGATATATAGGAACAGTTCTAACCGAGGTACTTGAAGAAAGAAAAGAAACTATTAAAGGATACGATGTTGGAATTTTTAAAGAATGTCTATTAGAAAAAGTAAAACCTCTTAATAAACAAATAATAAAGGATATAAGAGATGTTGATATAAAAGATTTGATAGATTCAGAAATAGTCATTCATATGTCGGCTTTATCCAATGATCCCCTTGGAGAATTAAACACTATACATACTGAGGAAATTAATTTTCATTCAACAATTAAAATAGCAAAATTAGCAAAGCAAGCTGGCTGTAGAAGATTTATTTATGTATCTTCTTTGAGTATGTATGGAATTTCAAATATAGATGGAGAACTAGATGAGTATAAATCAGAGAAAAATCCTCTTACTGCTTATGCGAGAACAAAATGGGAAGCAGAGCAATATTTATCAAAATTAGTATCTGATAAATTTGAAATTGTTAAACTAAGACCATCAACTGTCTATGGTTACAGCCCTAGACTTAGATGTGATATAGTTTTTAATAATTTATTAGCATCAGGATATACAACAGGAAATATCACAATCAAAAGTGATGGTTCACCATGGAGACCTGCTATTCATGTTAAAGATTTATGCTCAGCAATAACAGCTTGCATCGATGCTCCAAGTGCTTTAGTAAACGATAAAGTTTTTAATGTTGGTGTGCAAGATGGTAACTATAAAATTAAAGAACTAGCAGATGTTGTTAAAAAAGTTTTACCAAATTGTAAAATTATTTTTACAAATGAACACAATAAAGATGTAAGAACATATAAAATTTCATTTAAAAGAATTCTTTCTGATTTAAAGGATTTTTATAAGCCTTCTTGGAATTTAGAAAAGGGAGCATATGAAATGATAAATAAATTTAAAAAAGTAAATTTTTCAAAGGCAGATTTTATTGGCTCAAAAACAAACAGGATTATGAAATTAAAAGAAAGTAGAATTTTAAATGACTAAAAAAATTTATTCTTATAAAAATATAAAATCATGTCGAATTTGTTTCTCCAAAAAAATAAGCAATATATTAAACCTAGGTAAGCAACCTTTGGCAAACAGCCTTAGAAAAAATAAAAAAAAAAATAAAATTTTTCCTCTTAAAATTGTTTTTTGTAAAGACTGCAAGACAATACAATTATCATCTACGATAAATCCAAAATATCTGTTTTTAAACTATCTTTGGGTTACCGCATCTTCAACTGCTGTCATCAAATATTCAAAATTTTTTTTTAAAAAAATGTCAAAATATTTTAATACAAAATCTTTTGTTTTGGAGATCGCCTCAAATGATGGGACTTTTTTAAAATTATTTAAAAGAAGGAAAATCAAAGTCTTAGGTGTAGATCCCGCAAAAAATCTGGCAGAAAAGGCAAAGAAAAATGGTGTACCTACAATTTCAAAATTTTTTAATAAAGAAACTTCTATTTATATAAAAAAAAAATATGGTGAACCAAATTTAGTAATAGCTCGTAATGTAATCCCGCACGTAGAAAACCTTCATTCAATAGTAAATGGTATTAATAGTATATCGGGACCACAAACTCACATCGCAATAGAATTTCATTATTCTAAAATTATTTTAGATGAGCTACATTATGATTCAATTTATCATGAACATATTTTTTATTTTTCATTAAAAACAATAATGAATATTTTTTCAAAATATGAGTTATATCCATTTGATGTTTTTAAAAGTCCTATAAGCGGTGGATCTTTAGTCCTTCTATTTTCAAAAAAAAAAGTAAAGTTTTCCAAAAAATTGACTGAAATTTTAAAAAAAGAGAATACAAAAAATATTAATAGCCTTAAATCTTGGAAAAAATTTGCGTTTAGAGTCGAGGAGCATAAAAATCGTCTTATTAAAACTTTAAAAAGTTACAGTGGTGGACAAAAAGTTATTATATATGGAGCTTCTGCACGAGGGTCTACTATGTTAAATTTTTTAAATTTAGATGACAGTAATCTTGAATATATAATTGATATAAATGAAATGAAGCAAGATTTATATTCTCCAGGACCGAATGTAATAATTAAGAATCCTAAAATCCTTAAAGAAAATAAAACAAAAAAAATAATATTACTCTTAGCTTGGAATTTTTTATCTGAAATAAGGAAATATTTATATAAAAATAATATTAAATGCTCTTTAATTGTACCTTTTCCAAAAAAAATTAAAATTTATGAAATTCATTAAAACTCAAATAAAAGGTTGTTTTATAATAAAAAATAAATCCAACAATGATAAAAGAGGATCATTTACAAGAAACTTTTGTCAAAGTTTGTATTTAAAAAAAAATATTAAGTTTTCAGTTAGACAATCAAATATTTCAGAAAATCTTAAAAAGGGTACTTTTAGAGGCTTTCATTATCAAAAAAAACCTTTAACTGAAAATAAAGTAATAAACTGTGTATCTGGTGAAATTTTTAATATTGTTATAGATCTAAGAAAAAATTCCAAATCTTTTAAAAAAATGTTAGTTCAAAAAATTTCAAGCAAGAATAAAATATCTATTTTTATTCCAGCTGGTTGTGCAAATGGATTCCTTACACTTGAAAATAATACTTATATTCAATATTTAATGAGTGACTATTTTGAGAAAAATAAAAATAGTTATTTAGGTATAAGATTTGATGATAAAATATTTAGTAAAATAAGATGGCCAATAAAACCGAAAATAATAAGTAAAAAAGATTTGTCTTATTTAGATTTTAAATGAAAATTTTAGTTACAGGAAGTACTGGTTTTTTAGGAAGTTCTTTGACAAAAATTCTTCTAAATTCTGATTTTAAAATACTAGCTTTAAGTAGAAAAAAAAAAAAAGATAAAGATAATTTAAAATTTATCAAGGACGATATAAAACTTACAAAAAAACTAAAAATCATTAAAATATTTAAGCCCGAGGCTATAGTACATTTGGCATGGGAGGGGATTCCGAATTTTGATAAGATAAACTTAAGTAGAAATTTACATGATCAGAAAGTCTTCTTTAAAAAAATTTTAAAATTGAAATCTATAAAAAAAATAGTTGTTACTGGTTCATGTCTTGAATACAAAAATAGAATAGGAAAGTGTTCTGAATACGATAATTTGACAAATTCAAATAATTTTGGGTTAACCAAAATCAAACTATATAATTTTATAAAAAAAAAATTAAAAAAGAATACTAATTTCTATTGGTTGAGGCCTTTCTATATTTATGGAAAAAATCAAAGAAAAGGTTCCCTTATCCCAAAATTGATTTTATCCATTAAAAAAAAAAAAAAAATTATCTTACAAAATGCCTTTAACTCTAATGATTATATAAATGTTAAAGATGTGAGCATGGTAATTAAAAAAATATTGTTAACAAAACCTAAAACAGGTATCTATAATATTGGATATGGGAAAGCATTCAGTGTAATTAAAGTAATAAAAATATTAGAAAAATTATCAAAAAAAAAAATAATGTTTAAATCGCTAAAAAAAAAAGAAGAATATTCATTTTACTCTGATAATAAAAAAATAAAAAAAAATTTAAATATTCTGCCAAAGATAAACTTAAAAAAAGGTTTGTCAGATTTGATTAAAACTCATGGAATATAAAAGATTTTATATTACTACAAAAACACCTCTAAGAGTAAGTTTGTTTGGTGGAGGGACTGATATTGAAAATTTTTTTAATAAGAAAAATGGGTGTGTTGTTACAACAGCAATTAATAAATTTGTTTATGTTACTATAAAAAATCACGATCAGATTTTTGGAGAAAAATTTAGACTTAATTATTCAACTACTGAGAGTTCAAATAAAATTCAAAAAATAAAAAATAAAATAATAAGAGCATGTCTCAAAAAATTTGAAATTGACTTTCCAATTTATATTTCCACTATTAGCGATCTACCAAGTAATTCAGGATTAGGCTCATCTAGTAGTTTTACAGTCGGACTTCTAAAAGCTTTTTATGAATTAAAAGGTATAAATATATCACAAAAAAAACTTGCAATTGAGGCAAGTAAAATTGAAATCAATGTTCTGAAAAATCCAATCGGGCTTCAAGATCAATTTATTGCTTCATATGGTGGTTTTAAATATTTTCAATTTAAAAAAAATTACATTGTTAATTACAAACCGATTAAGCCAAATCATTTAAATAAGGTCCTCAAAAAATCTGTAATTTTATGGACATCATTAAGTAGAGATGCAAGTAAATTGCTAAAAATTCAAAATTCTAAAATTAAAACCAATTATTCTAAACTTGACGAAATTAGTCTCTTAGCTAAAGAGTCTTATAAACTGTTTACAAAAAAAAGGTTTGATGAAAAAAAATTTATAGATCTTTTAATACAATCATGGAATATAAAAAAAAAACTTTCAAACAAAATCTCAAATAACAAAATCAATGTTTTATACAAAAAATTAAACAACCTAGGCTTATCAGCTGCAAAGATTTGTGGTGCAGGAGGAGGTGGATTTTTATTTATTATTTACAAAAATAAAAAATTTATCCAAAAAATAAAAAAATATAAGTTCTATTTGATAAAATCCTGGCCAAAAGGTTCAGAGGTAATATATTCAGAAAAATGAGATATTTTATAACTGGAGCCAACGGGTTTGTAGGCAAGGAATTAGTCAAAATATTAAAAAAAAAAGGTAAAAAATTTATTGGTATTGATACAAATAAAGAGAAAAACTCAAACATTTACAGAGTTGATATAAGAGATAAAAATTTACACAAATATATACCCAAAAATTCAATTGTAGTTCATCTTGCTGGGGTAATAAAACCTTATATATGCAAATTTAAGCCTATTGAGGCTATTGATATAAATTTAAATGGGACAATAAATTTAATTAAATCAGCTGAAAAAAAAAATGTAAAAAAAATTATTTTCGCATCATCGGAGTGGGTATATGGACATTCAAAAAATAAGAATTCTGTTACAGAGAAAAAGAAAATTAATTTAGAAAATGTAAAATCAGAATACGCTTTATCTAAAATTTATGGAGAAAATTTTATAAATTTGAGTGATAAAATAAAAACAAAAATTATTTTGAGATTTGGTATATTATATGGTGCAAGAAAAGGAAAAGATTTAAGTGCATTTGAAAGTTTATTTCATGAAGTAAAAACAAAAAATAAAATAGTCATTGGTTGTAAAAAAACGGCAAGAAAATTTGTAAATGTGATAGATTTAGCAAATGCGGTATATTTAGCATCAAAGTATAATAAAAATGATATTTTTAATTTAACTGGAGATCAATTAATTACACTAGAACAAATTATAAAACTAACTGCAAAAAAATTAAAAAAAAATGTGGATATTATAGAAAAAAATCACTCTCATCCAAATATACGAAATATATCAAATATTAAAGCTAAAAATAAATTAAAATGGAATCTGAATTTTAATTTGAAAAAAGGAATAGACGCATTATCTCGAAAATATTGTTAATTATCTTTTGATAATTTTTTTTACTATTTCAAGCTTTAATTTCGAATTTTTAGACCAAATAGGATAAATATAAAATTTTAATAAACATAGAAATGAGTTAAATCTTATTCCTAATAATTTCTTTGAGACAATATTTGTAATTTTATTAAAAAAAATATTTTTTTTATTATGAATTAGATTTTTATTATATTTTTTGACATAAACATTAATAATCTTGTAAGTTATTTTATTATTTGAAAATTTTGATAATTTCTTTACTAAATACTTATTAATTTTTTTGTTTTTTAGGATTTTACTTAACTCTACTTTTTTTTCAATTTTGTTCACTGAAATTAATTGGCTTCTTAAATGACCTAAAATATTTAAATAATAAATCTTTCCTTTAAGAAGTAATCCGAGGTAAAATATTTTATCATTTAAGGAATCATCAATAATTTTTTCATTATAAATTTTAATAATATCAAAAAAAATATTTTTTCTCATCACAGAGTGGCATATATTTCCATTAAACTTTGAAAAATACATCAATCTTTGATTAAAGCTTTTATTTAATAGGTTTTTCATTCTTTCTGGATGATATGTTTCCATACTTTTGATGGCTAATTCAAATGTTTTCTCAAAAAAATCTAAATAAAAAGACTCAACTGCTGAAATACTTAAATCTTTATTTAAAATTTTATTTGCGTCATAAATATAATCTTGAAATACGAAATCATCTTCACCAACCCAAATTAAATTTTTTGATTTAACATATTTTTTAGTACTTAATAATTTATTTGAGCAGTTATCTTCATTATTGACAATGTATTTTATTTTTCTTTCTTTATTTAAAAATTTTATTTTAGGTCCAACGACAATAATCTTGCCATTATAATTTTTATAGTATTTAATCAATCTTTTTAAATAATTTTGTCGATGTTTGACAAATGTAATAATTATAGTAGGGTTGGACACTTTTATATTATTCAAAAATATGTTTAATCAAAAAAAATATATTAATCTCTATAATAATGAACTTCAATTCAAATTTAATCAAATTGATCTAAAAGACTTTAACAATACTGTAGGGAGGCTAAATAAAATAAAAAAAAAGCAAAAAATAATCTTATGTGGTAATGGAGGCAGTGCTGCTATTTCAAGCCATGTTGCAGTAGATATAACAAAAAATTTAAAAACAAGAGCTATTAATTTCAATGAAGCAGATTTTATTACATGTTATGCAAACGATTATGGACATGAAAATTGGATGTCTGAGGCGATTAAGTCATATGGTGATAGAAATGATATCTTAATTTTGATCAGCTCAAGTGGAAAGTCAAAAAATGTCTGTAAAGCCGCGAAAACTGCAAAAAAAAAAGGTATCTTCGTAATTACATTTTCAGGATTTTTTAAAAATAATCCTTTATCTAGATTAGGAAAGGTCAACTTCTGGGTTGATTCAAAAAATTACAATATTGTCGAGATAACCCATTTAACTTGGCTGCTTTGTATTGTGGATTATATAAAATATAATAAAAAAAAAATATAGATATTTAATTACAATGCCAGAAATTTTTAGTCGACATTAAATATTTTCAAATGAGTAATTTTAAAAATTTAATTATTTTATTAAATGGTAAACAAAAACTTTCGCTTTTATTAATATTTATTTTTTCAAATTTTATTGTTTTATTAGATATTATCTCTATAGGAGCTGCTTATCCATTTATTTTGTCGATTTTAAATCCTGAAGAGCTTTTTAGCAGTAAAATTTTTTTGAAATCTATCAGTTATTTTCAATATATTTTTGATTTAAATATTCAAGAAAAAAAGATGAATCATTTAAATTTAATTTATTTATCGATAGCTACACTAAGCTTTATTTTTTTTGCTAGAATGTTTTTTGCGTTGTTATACAATTTTTTTTTTATTAAAGTTTACAATAATATAATTATTTCATTTAGAGAAAAAAAAATTAATAAGTTTTTATCTAAATCTGAATACGATAAAAAAATTAATTCAACATCTATCTTTTTAAGATCGGTTATTCAGGATGTGGAAAATTCAGCAACATATTTATTTAATTTTATAACGATTTTTAAGGATATAGTATTTGTATCTATTCTAATAATTTCCTTAATTTATTTATATGGTTTTTCTACTTTACTGGTCCTATTAGTTTTTATGATGATTTCTTTAATTATTTTTTTTTCTGTGAGATTTAAAATGATAATTGATGCTAAAAATAGACAAAAATTGGTGCCAGAAAATACCGAAATATTACAACAATTATTTAACACATTTAAAACAATTGTTACTTCAAATAAGCAAAGTTTTTTTAAAGATATTTTTATATCAAAAAATAAAGATTTAATTAAAACTGTTTTTTTTAAAAGTTTTTTTGATAAAAGTTTTAAGTATATTTTTGAGTTTATTCTTATCCTATTTGTAACAATTATTATATTTGTAATTATAAATGATATTGACGTAATAAGTGATCAATTGCCTAAAATAACAATTTTTTTTATTATTCTTTTAAGGCTATCACCTTCTTTTCAAGGAATTATAAATACTTTTCAAGATAATACATTCAAGCTACCTTCTACTAATTCATTTATAAATTTTATCAAAAGAAATAATTCAAAAAAAACAAAAATAAAAACGAAAAATATAATTAGTAAATTTGAAAAAATTCAAATAAAAAATATATCATTCAGTTATAAAAATAATCAAATAGTATTTGAAAATTATAATTTGATGTTAAAATCAAATAAACCAATATTTATATTTGGCAAAAGTGGTATAGGAAAAAGTACATTAATAAGTTTGATACTTGGTTTTATTAAGCCTTCTAAAGGGAAAATATTAATAGATAATAAACATTTAAAAACATCTAATCAATTTAAGAATCAAAGTGTGGGTATAGTACCTCAACACACTTTCATATTAAACGACACTGTAATCTCTAATATTGCTTTTGGTATAAAAAAAGAAAAAATTAATCAAAAAAGATTAGATGTTGCATTAAGATTTTCAGATATAAATTCAAAAACATTTAAAGGATTAAATTTAAAAAATTCGAAACTAGGTGAAAATGGTTTTTTAATTTCGGGAGGTCAAAGGCAAAGAATAGCTTTAGCTAGATTGATTTATCAGAATCCAAAATTAGTTATACTTGACGAGTCCACAAATTCTCTTGATAGAGTGTCAGAGTTGAAAATTCTTAAGAATCTTATTAGATGGTGTGCAAAGGATAAAATGCTAATTTCTATTACTCATGCAATTCCAGGTAATTTAAAAAAAATCAACAAAATAGAATTAATTTAATAAAAATATTTATAAAATTTACTTTCTGAGTATTTAATTTTTAATCTATTAGATAATTTATAAAATCTTTTTAATCGCATTAGGTTTTCGTGATTTAAAATTTTTGATCTAGTTTGGTTTTTAAAATCAATTTTTAAATTCTTTTTTATTTTAAGGAAATTAGAAATTATTTTAATTTTTGATTTATTTGGTATTTCACTTTTTATTATTAATAATTCAATATTTTTCCTTCTTCCAATAAGATTTTCATTATGATTGATTTTTAATTTGTCTAAATTAAATGTATTGTGATCATACGTTTGAAATCCTAACTTTTTATTAAATTTTTTTTGATAAACATCAATGTTAAAATTTGTCAAAATATTAAAATCAATCCAATTAAATGCATATTCATGATCAAACTTTGTATTAAATATAGTAGATAATTTTGATAGGCTTTGTTTATTTAATGAATTTTTAGAGATACCATAGAAACTTGGGTATAGTAATATTTGATTGATAAACATTGATAAATTTCTTCTCAAAGGATTTCTAATTGGACATATCACAAATATTTTTTTTTTAAAAATCATACATAAATAAAGTGCTCTAATTAAAATATAATTTTTATTTCTTTCCGTACTTTGTTTGATCGAGAAAGAGTGATCATGGAAAACCATTAAATTATTGACTTTCTTTAAAGAATGATTAATTGTTTGAGATCCTACTTTTCCCATTTGAAAAATAAAAACAATTTTTTTCCAAGTAAAATAAATTTTAAAAAAAGCAAAAAATAATTGTAAAATATTTAGAAATAGTTTTATAATTGTCATAATAATTTTTTGATACCACTAAGTTTGATTTTTATTTTATATATAATTTTCATAAACAACAAATCAAAGTAAACTTTAAAGTCATTTTTTTTTATTTCTTGTTTTCTAAGGAAATTTAACAAATAATTTGTATTAATTTTTAAAAGATTATTTCCTCTAACATTATTAAGAGCTTTGATTTTTTGGTTGTTCAAAGATATATTGCCATTCTTATAATTTTTGAAAATTTGATTAAAATTTTTTACAAAAAAATTAAATTCGCATTCTAATCCATAATATATAAAATCCGAAATTCTTTTTCTTTGTTCACCTTTTAGAAGTTTTTTTGTATTTTTTTTGTTACAAAAATCAAAATATTTTAATGCTTCATTTGACATACTATAGGACCTCCATTTTACATTTATATAGTTTCTTATATTTACAAAATCATTTCTATATACATGCGGAATATTAAAGGTATCTTTTTCAATATAAATTATTGGTTTACCCATTAAATTGACTTCCTGATATGCGTTGGTCGAAATACTTATTATGATGTTACTTTGTTTAATGACTGAATAAAAATCATCTTCATCTACTGTAGGATAATTTTTAAAAAATTTTTTATTTTTGAAATCCCTTTTTAAATTTTCATTAGGATGTCTTTTAATTAATATATGAAATTTTTTTAGCTTCAAAAAATTAATTATGTTTGTAATTTTTTTTTTATACCAATTATCTTGATGCTGAATTCCAGTTAGTAAAATAAGAGCAATTTTTTTTTTTATTTTATATTTTTTTAAAAATTTTTTTTTAGAAAGTAAATATTTTTCAGACATATGGATTGATTGTAATGCACCAGAAATTTTAAAATCGTTTTTTTCTTTTGAGAAATCATCAGATATAATCTTATACCTTTTCAATGCGTATAAATTCTTAAATATAAATAGATCAGCATTTATATTAGGATTGAAATCGTAATTAAAATACTTATCAATAACTATAACATTTAAACCAATTTTTTTTGCATAACTTACTAATTCAACAATACCTGTAAGGCTTGTAATAATCAGTGTATCAAAATTTGTTAACAAAATTTTTAATTGATAAAAATCTCTAACTGGTTTTGGATTTAATTTTTTATATTTTTTATCAATTTTTTTTAAAAAATAAAAATTATATCCTTTTTTTTTTAAAGAATAAGATCCATAGTAAAAATCAAATTTTACAAAATCTTTCAAATAATTTGCAAATTCAAGATCAGTATTTTCATATCCTTTTTTAATATGTGGGGAGAAGAAAATAATCTTATTATGATTCTTTTTGCTAAGTTTCACAAAATTTAATTTTTTTTATACCTTGTTATATTAATTATTTTACAAATTTATCTATACAATATAAATTATGAATATATATTTTCTTTTAAATTTATGAGCATATTTAACAATGAATTAGTGAATAAGGGTTTTTTTAAGGCAGAATCTTTTTTTAATGATGCTGAGCTAGCAGATATAGAGGAGAATTTTGAGATTATATTTAAAGAAAACATGATTAATGACAATACTGCAAAATTAGATTATGTAAAAATTTTTACGAATAAAAAAATAAACAGAATTTATGAAAAAATTAATAAATTTTTAGAAAAAAATATAGATTATGACTTTTATTTAAGAAATATCTGGTTTATTAAAACACAAAACCAAAACTACAAACCCGATTTACCTTTCATTCCTCATATTGATAAAAAAAGATACTTAAAAGTTTTTATTTATATTAATGATATAACAAAGGATAATGGTGCGTTTACAGTATCGACCAATTCTGATTTAAAAAAGAATGAGGAAACCAGAGTAAAATGGTGGAAGGAAAATAATTTAAATCCTTCTAAAAACAAACATGGTTTATTAATCAAAGATAATAATTTAAATTTTGAACCTATCGAAATGAAAAAAGGTTCTATAGTCTGTTTTGACACAAATACACCACATTTTGCTGGATATGTAAAACCTGGCAATATTAGAAAAGTAATAAGGTTTAATTTATTTATTGATCAAAATACGAGTAAAATTAAATTTTTGATTAAAAAGTTAACTTTAGAAGTATCAAGAAAATTAAACTATTTGAGAAGCGCACTCTAATTGTATTTTGTATTATCTAAATGGAAAAAAAAATTAAGAATTTTAAAAATATAATTAAAGGACCCGTATTTTCTTTGATAACACCATTTTACTCGAATGGTAAAATAAATTATAAATCGTACTTCAATTATCTTGATTTTTATTATTCTCAAGGAGTAAGAATATTTTATTTAATGTTATACAATAGTAGATTAGGATTGATGAATGAAAACAATTAACTTAAAAAAAAAAATACATGGTCCAGTATTTTCAATTGTTACTCCATTTAAAAAAAATGGAAACATTGATTTTATATCATTATTTAAAGTTTTAAAATTTTACTATCTTAATAATGTAAGAATTTTTTACTTGATGACTTACAACAGTAGACTTGGTTTACTTTCTGATGAAGAAGTTCTTAAGCTTAATATTAGAATTTCTAATTTTCTCCAAAAAAACTATAAAGACACCATATTTATTGGTGCTACAAAATTTGAGGGTTCGGCTAATGAGACTTTAAAAAGAATTAAGCAGTTATCGAAATTTAGAATAGATATATGTAGTATTATTTTTGGAGAAAAATTTTACAATGAAAAACAAGTTTATGCTCATTTTAAATATATAAACGATAAAACAACTATGCCATTGCTTTTGCATTTGCAAATGATGATGAATGGTCATGGAGTGAAACCTCCAGTAGTAGACTATTCTATTAATTTGACAAATAAAATTTGTAGTTTGAAGAACTTTGTTGCAATAAAAGAAGATGCAAAAAATCATCAATTTACAGTAAAATTAATTAAAAAAATAAAAAACAAGGTAATTATAATAAGAGCTGGCGGTGGAATGTCTGCTTGGAAAAATTATAAGTTGCTAGGGTGCCAATCTTGGCTGGTAGGTATGGAACTTATTGATCCAAAAATAGCTTTTGATTTTGTAAAAGCATTAAAAAATAAAAATAAAATTTTTTTAAACAATCTTGAAAGCAAAATAGAAAAACCATTTTTTAAAGAAGTTAGTAAGTATGGTTGGCACATTTTTATTAAATCTTGTTTTGAAATATGCAATCTAATGAAGAGGGATGAAAGACTACCATTGAAAAAGTTAGATAAAACTGATCACCAAAAAGTTGAAAAATATTTAATTAAATTAAGATATTTATGTAAAAAACATTTAGGTTACGAGTACTTTAAAAAAATTTAATTTTAATGAGGAATTTAGCGATAATTTTATCTAGAAAAAACTCAAAAAGGTTAAAAAAAAAAAACCTTTTGAAAATTGGCAACAAAAGTTTAATTGAAAATACAATAATTGCCTCTGTTAAATCTAAATGTTTTGAAAAAATAATAGTAAGCTCAGATGATTTAAAAATTAAATCAATAGTAAAGAAATATTCTAGAAAAGTTGATTTTCATTTAAGACCCTCTAGGTTGGCAAAAGATAATACAAAAGCTATTGAAGTTGTTATTTTTCTTTTAAAAAAGTTTAGTAACTACGATACTGTATCTTTGCTTTTACCGACATGTCCATTTAGAAATGAATTAGATATAAGAAAATCATTTAAAATATTTAAAAAAAATTTTTTAAATACTATAAGTGTAAAAGAATATGACTTTCCACCAGAATTTGGGATAAAAAAAAAAAAATTTTTCTTTAAACCTTTTTTAAAAAACTCACCTTTGTTAAATGGTCAAACTAGGTCTCAAGATTTTAAAAAATGTTACCACCCAAATGGAGGCATTTATATTGGAGTTACAAAAAATATTTTAAAAAATAAAAATTTTTTTTCTAACAAAATAAATATTTATAAAATGAGTAGAATTAAATCTATTGATATTGATGATATTATTGACTACGAGTTGGCTAAGCTAATCCAAAAAAAATTTTATGACAAACTTAAATAACTTAAAAAAATGCTATTTAATTGCTGAAATAGGAGTTAATCATAATAATAATTTAAGACTTGCAAAAAAAATGATTTTTTTAGCAAAAAAAAGTGGTGCAAACGCTGTAAAATTTCAAACTTTCAAGGCATCAAAATTAGCAAAAATAAATACTCCAAAAGTTCAGTACCAAAAAAAAAATCACCAAAAAAAGAAACCCATTTTGAAATGCTTAAAAATTTAGAATTAAGCGAAAAAGATCATTTAGTTTTAAAAGATTATTGTAAATTAAATAGAATTGACTTTATTTCAACACCATATAGTTTAGATGATGCTAAGTTTTTATTTAAAATAGGACTTAAAAATTTCAAATCCTCCTCTGCTGATATAGTTGATCACCAAATGCATGAATTTTTATCAAAAAAAGCTAATCATGTAATAATATCAACTGGCATGGCAACCATTAAAGAAATTTCTGAAGTTTTAGAAATTTACAAAAAAAATAAAAATAAAAATTTTTCTTTACTTCATTGTGTTTCAAATTATCCGTGTTCTGATAATTCATTGAACTTAAGAAATTTAATTTCTTTTAAAAAAAAATTTGATTGTCAGATAGGTTTTTCAGATCATAGTATTGGTAATACCGCATCAATTATTGCCCTTGGATATGGTGCAAAGATTATTGAAAAACATTTCACAGTTAGTAAAAGTCTCAAGGGACCTGATCATGCTGCTTCTTCGACATATGGAGAATTTAAAGAGTTAGTATTACAGATTAGAAGGTCTGAATTAATGTTAGGATCTAATAGAAGAAATATTCAAAAAGAGGAAATAAATATGAGGCAAGTCTCAAGGAAAAGTGTGGTTTATAAAAAAAACCTCGAAGAAGGTCATAAAATTACAAATGAGGATTTGGTTTTAATGAGACCTGGATTTTTTGTTTTGGGAAATAAAATTAAATCTATAATAGGAAAAAAACTGAAAAAAAAAGTGAAAAAAAATAGTTTTTTTAAATTCTGTGATATTTAAAAATAAAATTGTTAAATTAGTTACATTTACTGGTCATAAAAAAAGTAACGCATTAAAGAAAGTTGGAGGTTTAAATTTTTGGATAAATACAAAATCTTATAATTTGGTAGAAAATATGTATCAATTTATATTGTTGAGTGTAGAAGATTTAATTATTGGAAAATCTGAGTATTCTGCTAATCGTTAATTTTAATGAAATATATTAAAGAATATTTCAAGAAGGTTAAACTCTAATGTCAATTTATATAATTGGATCAGGTGGTCACTCTAGACCAGTTATAGAAGTTCTTAATGAGAAAAATATGAAAATTAAAAAAGAAATTTTCGATTTAAAATTTAAAAAAAAAAAAAAGAAAAAATTCTTGGATCTCCTGTTGTTGGGTCTTTTGAAAGTATGCTTAAAAAGAAAAAAAAAAATACTTTTTTAGCAATTGGGGATAATAAAATTAGAGGAAAAATCTATAATATTCTCAGAAAAAAAAAAATTAAAACTCCAAATCTTATTTCAAGAACATCCACAATTTCAAAATATTTTAAAATAGGCTATGCAAACTTTATAAATAAAAAAGCTTTTATTGGTACTGAAGTAAAAATAGGCAACAATAATATAATTAATTCAGGTTCTCTTATTGAGCATGAAGTTGTAATTGGAAATAACAATCATATAGCACCAAAAAGTATTTTAGGAGGAAGGGTAAAAATTGGAAATAATGTTTTAATAGGAATTGGTAGTAAAGTTTTACCAGGAGTTAAAATATGTAATAATACTATTGTAGGAGCTGGATCCGTTGTAGTTAAAAATATCAATAAGCCTGCTATTTATGCAGGAGTGCCAGCAAAGCTTATCAAAAAAAAAGCGAAAAGCCTTAAAATTAACAAAAAATAAATCTAAATAACTTTATGATTTTTATTTCTACAGGAGGTTTTTCTAAGAAAAAAGGGACAGATGCATATCAATATTTGAGGAAAAAAGGTTTAAAAAATATTGAGTTTTCTGGTGGGAAATATATTAAAAATTTTAATTATTCTATAAATAAATATAAAAACAATACTCAAATACATAATTATTTTCCTCCTACAAAATTACCTTTCGTTTTAAATCTTTCATCAAAAAATAAAAAAATAAGTTCAAAAAGTTTTAATTTTGTAAAAAGAAATATAAAATTATCAAAAAAACTGGGTGCTAAATTTTATAGTTTTCATGCTGGCTTTAGGGTTGATCCAAATTACAAAGAATTAGGTAAACCATTAAACAAAAGTTTATTAATAAGCAAAAAGGAAGCTACAGAAATATTTTTAAAAAAATTATTAAAATTAAACCAATATGCAAAAAAAAATGGGATTAAATTATTAATTGAAAATAATGTAATTTCAAAAAAAAACTTTAAAAAGTTTAACGCAAATCCTTTTTTATTAACTACGCCTAAAGAAATTATCAGTTTTTTTAATAAATTAAAAAAATACAGAAATGGAATTGGATTATTATTAGATGTTGCGCACTTAAAAGTATCCTCAAAGACATTGAAATTTAATTTACAAAAAGGTCATCTTTCCTTAAATAAATATATAAGTGCTTACCATCTGAGTGACAACGATGGTATAACTGATTCAAATAAAAAATTTACAAAAAAAGCCTGGTTTTGGAAACATTTTAAAAAAAAAACTTATTTTGTAACCATCGAAGTTTATAATGCCACATACAAAGATTATTCACATTTAGTAAAAATTGTACAAAAAGTGGTTAAATAATGAATAAATTAAAAAACATTACAGTTAATGAAAAAGAAACGATTTTTAAGGCATTAAAAGTAATTAATTTAAACTCATTAGGCGCGTGTTTTGTAATAAGCAAAAACCACATTCTAAAAGGGGTGCTTACTGATGGAGATATTAGAAGAGGCCTTATTAAACAGTATTCCTTAAGAGATTCTGTAAGTAAAATCTTAAATAAAAAATTTTTTAGTTTAAATTACAAAGTAAAAAAAAATAAAATTGCAAAATCTTTTAATTCCAAAATAAGGTTGATTCCATTAGTAAATAAAAAAAACCAATTAATATCATATAAAGTTGATAGAGGACCTATTTCATTAGCTAAGCCAAATTTAGATGGAAATGAATTGAAATATCTAAATCAATGTATAAATACTGGGTGGATATCTTCTACAGGAAAATTTGTTAAAGAATTTGAAAATAAATTTTCAAAATTTACAAAAATAAAACACTGTTTAGCAGTTTCGAGTGGAACAACTGCATTACAATTGGCTTTAAAAACTCTTAATATCAAGAATGGAGATGAAGTTATTGTTCCTAATTTAACTTTTGCATCACCAATAAACGCAGTTATACATTCAGGTGCAAAACCAGTATTTGTTGATGTAGAAGAAAATACATATTGTATCAATGAAAAGTTAATTAAACAAAAAATTACAAATAAAACAAAAGCTATTATTGTTGTACATCTTTATGGCCATCCATGTGATATGAAAAAAATATTAAAAATTGTAAAAGAAAAAAATATTAAAGTTATTGAGGATTGTGCAGAAGCTTTGGGATCCTATTTCAATAAAAAGCACGTTGGAAATTTTGGAGATATTTCAACTTTTAGTTTTTTTGGTAATAAACTTATAACCACAGGTGAAGGTGGTATGATTGGTTTTTTTTATTTACTAATGGAATCAACCTTATTTTGGAATTAAAAGATTTTGCAATTTTATTTTTTTTTACTTTGT
>MDTB01004970.1_pt1 | contig 27372 bp, 24 predicted proteins | sample 811161 | NCBI WGS metagenome assembly MDTB01 (sample SAMN05326650, study PRJNA326480) | marine metagenome | isolation source: seawater | place: Mediterranean Sea | collected 2009 | reverse complement strand
TTTGAGCAGCTGTCGGACCTCCTCGATCAGCTCAGCCAGGCTAAGCTGATTGAGCGAAAAACCGCACGGGTTGAAAGTCACGACAGTCTTGATGTGGTGGTTGGGCCTCAAAGCCGTGGCCACCGAATCGTTTTCCCTGGGTTGGATCTTGAACCGTTGATCATTGGCAGGACTGCAACGCTTCGGTCGGGCACTTTCGTTCGCTTGGGTGAGGAGGCTCAGGTTTGGTTAGCGGATCAAACCGTCGAGATCACCGCCGACCCCGCGCTTTGGCTAGATAGTCAGATGTTAACCATACCCGAATCTCAAATCCTCAGTATGGCTGCTTTCGGTGGGCAGGGCGCTGCGCTATTCGAGGTCAATCGGGACCCGGCATCGGGTGAATTGAACCTGACTAATCTGCCCGAGGGTCGAACGCTTCGCTATGGAACGGCCTTAACGCCGAATTTCACCGTGATTGGTCAATTACAGTTGTTGGATGTGGCCCAGCGCGTTCCCTTGCGCTGGGAAGGCGCAGCCCGTCGGGTGTACCGTTTAGTTGATGGGCGTAGGGTGACGGTGCAGACTGCGGCTGATGCCGAAGACTTTTGGATACAGGTCCAAGTGGATCAAGAGGACGAGCAGGTTGCTTCATTGGATGGGACGGATGTTTTCGTGAGCATTACGGCAGTCCAGCAAGAAACCTTTGATTTCAAAGTTTCCCAGCGAACCTTCACCGATTTGACCGCTGATCTAGAGCAATTTTTGAAACCTTTGGAGGAGCCCACTCAATGACTGCAGAGTACTTGTTGGTGACCGAGCGTGATGGCGATATCTTGACGATGGTGCTGAATCGACCTCAGTCCATGAATGCCTTAAATACCGAGTTGATGTCGGCGATTGAATCCTGGGCTCGGTCCATGATCAATGATCCCGCGAGGGTTGTGATCATTCGTGGCGCGGGCAAGCATTTTTGCGCAGGCGCGGATTTGAAGCCCGGGGACCGTACGAAGCCTTCTTTGGTTCAGGGGCGACGCGATGCTCAGTTGGGTGGACGAATGTTGCGTGCCCTGGCTGAGATTCCCCAGGTTACGATTGCCGCCGTTCATGGCGCTGCTCTGGGCGGTGGTCTCTGTATTCCCACGGCTTGTGATTTTAGGATCGCTGCGGACGATGCCCTGGGCGGGTATCCCGAGGTTAATTTAGGGATGAATTTAATGTGGCATTCCGTCGGTTATTGCCTGCGGTTAGTGGGCCCTGCAAAAGCCAAGCGAATGATCATGCTGGGCGAACGCTTGGATGCGGAAACCCTAGAAAATTGGGGGTTGTGGGATGAGGTGGTGCCTCGAGCTGATCTCGAGCAGCACAGCTTGGCGCTGGCTCAATCCTACGCGGCGCAACCGCCGATCGCAGTCCAAATGATCAAAGAAACGATCAATCAGGTCAGTGGCGCATTAGATCGAGCGATTTTGCATATGGATGCTGATCAGAATCTGCTCACGGCAGGTAGTCAGGATCGACAGCGGGCCATCGCAGCCTTTCTCTCGGGTGATCGCGTCGACTATATCGGCGATTAATCGACCTCAATGATCGCAAGGTCCTGGTCTTCCTCCACTGGGTCGCCCTCTGCGACGAGAATTTTCTGGATCCGGCCTTTGTACTCGGCCTCTACCGGAATTTCCATCTTCATGGATTCAAGAATCATCAGCTCGGCTTCGGCTTCGATGACAGCGCCCTCCTCAAAAAGGATCTTCCAGACGGTCCCCGTGATCTCAGACTTCAGGGTTTCAATAGCCATGTTATGTTTCCTTATGGGTCAAGGCAGTCGCTTGCTACTGGTCGAACATGATCACGTGACGCGCTTCCTCTCCAGTTTTTAGCGCATCAAGGGCGGTATTCACATCCTGAAGTTTAATGTGCTTGGAGATCATTTGATCGAGGTGAAGCTTGCCCCCCAAATAAAAATCAATGAATCGAGGCATGTCGATGCGGAATCGATTGGAACCCATATTCGAGCCTTGAATTTTCTTCTCCATGAGAAAATCTACACCATGCAGTTCGACCATCGTGCCGACAGGAATCATACCAATGACGGTCGCCGTGCCGCCGCTGGCGAGCATTTGAAAAGCCTGCTCGGCGGTCGCCTTTAGGCCAATGGCTTCAAAAGTATAGTCACAGCCGCCTTTTGTAAGTTCGATAACCTCGCCAACGGCATTGCCCGAGCTCGCATTAATCGTGTGCGTGGCGCCAACGGCCTTCGCCAGTTCGAGTTTACTATCGATCATATCGACTGCGATGACCATGCTCGCGCCTGCGATGGCGGCACCGTTGATGGCCGCGAGTCCAACGCCGCCGCATCCGATCACAGCCACAATCGAACCAGGTTCTACGCCGGCGGTATGAAAAACGGCGCCAACACCGGTGGTGGTCGAGCAGCCGATCAGCGCCGCGCGGTCCATGGGCATATCTTCCCTGATCTTAACCAAGGCGTGCTCGTGGATGAGCATCAATTCTGCAAAGGAAGACAAGTTAAGAAATTGATGGACCGTCTCACCACCAGAGCTCAGTCGAGGATCCTCTTCTGCGGTTCGAGAGACTTCCGGACTTTGACAGAGAGACAGGTGGCCCGTGAGGCATTTATTACAATGGCCGCAAAAAGCCGATAAGCAGGTGATAACGTGATCGCCTTTCTTGACGTAGGTGACATCACTGCCGACTTGTTCGACGACACCAGCGCTCTCGTGCCCTAAAATGGTGGGCAGCATATAAGGATAAGAGCCGTCGAGAAAATGTAAGTCGCTATGACAAACGCCAGCAGCGACGGGGCGAACAAGGACTTCCCGCGGGCCAGGTTTGGAAATTTGGACCTCCTCGATTTCCATGGGCTTATTTTGTTCTCTTAAGACAGCTGCTTTCATGACGGACCTCGATACACGTTGTGGTTAAATTCCAAACGTTGAAACTATCATAAAAATTAGGCTGTGACTCATGAAAGTTGTGACACTTTATGAATAATCATCGGGGTGGCGAGATCCGCCGGGCGATCGTCGCGCTCGGCGCCAATTTAGGGGATCCCAGGAAACAGCTTTGCTGCGCGATGGCAGCGCTCAGAAGCCGCTTCGAGCAGGGTTTTAGTGCATCTCAAGTTTATCGAACCGCTCCGGTTGACATGTCGGCAGATGCTGGGGATTTTGCGAATGCGGTTGTGCGCTTTGATACCCCATTAGACCCCCAGGACTTGATGGCTTTGCTTCAGAGTCTTGAGGAGTCCAGCGGACGACCCAAGGCGCATCTTAGGAACACGCCGAGAACACTAGATCTTGATTTGATTGCTCTGGGGGAGGTCAGGATGGTGACACCAGAGCTGACGTTGCCGCATCCTCGAGCAATCGAGCGGCGGTTTGTGTTGATTCCGCTCATGGAGGTGGCTCCCGATTATCGATTTCCTGGAGAGACGCTGGATCTTGAAGCCCTGACCGAACGTGCACCCGAGCTCGATGTCAGGCGCTGGGATTAGATAATCATTGAGCTGTGCTCTGCCCAATACGGCGCTCTAAGCTGGCCTTTGTACAGTTTGCCAGTTGGATGGCGGGGCAATTTCTCTGAGACATCGATACTTCGAGGACACTTGACGTGAGACAGGTTTGCTCTGCAATAAGCCATCAGCGTCTCACCGACGGTCGCCTGTAGCGCCTTTGGATAGTTTGGATTGAGCTCGACCACCGCTTTAACGGATTCTCCAAATTCAGAATCGGGAATACCAAAAACTGCCGCATCGATCACAGCCTCGTGAGTCACCAGCAAGTCCTCAATCTCTTGAGGATAAATATTGATCCCACCTGAGATAATCATGAATGACCGACGATCTTTGAGATAAAGATACCCGTCCTCGTCTAAATAGCCCATGTCTCCAAGGGTGGTATAACCCTGGGGTGACTGGGCAGCCGCAGTCTTCTCTGGATCTCTGTGATACGCGAAGGGTGTGCCCTTGGCGAAATAGACGCCGCCAATGCTGCCCGTTGGTAGGGGTCGATTGTCATCATCGAGAATATGGAGCTCTCCATGAAACGCTTTACCAACGCTGCCCGGGTGTTTTAGCCATTCTGCGCTGGTAATGGCTGTGGATCCGTTGGACTCGGTCCCAGAATAGTATTCGTAAAGGATCTCTCCCCACCAGTCGATCATCGCTTGCTTGATATCCACCGGGCAGGGCGCAGCGGCATGAATCGCATATCGAAGACTGCTGAGGTCAAATTGACCCTTGACGGGTTCGGGAAGCGCAAGCAATCGGTTGAACATTGTAGGCACCCATTGGCTGTGGGTGATGCGATATTGCTGAATTAATTCTAAGGCGCTCAGGGCATTGAACTTAGGCATGATCACCGACATGCCTCCAAGCCTGGAGACCATCAAGTTGTAGCGCAGGGGCGCCGAATGGTAGAGGGGCGCGGTCGAAAGGTAGCGCGTTGTCGGATTGATGTCGTGGAGCGCAATCCTTTTTTCAATGAGCGGCTGGACGGTACCCACAGGGCTTAAAGCGAGATCAAACCGGACCCCCTTGGGTTGGCCCGTCGTCCCGGAGGAGTAAATCATCTCCGCGCCTTCACAAGCATCATGGCAGTCAGTGGTTGGATATTCAGCAATGACCTGATGCCAATTGGGAAATTGGCCGTCGTCGAGAATAATAATTTTTAGGTGCTTCGGTAACGCGAGCAGCTGCTGGTCGAGGAAAGTCTGTTTGGTAAAGAGAACTTTTGCCCCAGAATTTTCTAAGATGTAGCCGATTTCAGCTGCCTTAAAGAGCGTGCTGATGGGTGTGTAATAGAGCCCGGAACGCTGGGCGGCCCACGCGATGGTAAGAAAACGTAAATCATTGTCCAAGAGGATGGCAATACCATCACGGGGCTTGAGGCCCTGGGCTTTCAGAAAATGTGCGGTTTGATTCGACTCTTGATCGAGGCTCAGGTAAGTGGTCTGTGATAGCCCATCACTGGAACAAAACGCGATCGCGTCGGGGCGAATTTGACTGTGAATGCCGGGGTGCATACCGTCGAAATTAGTCTTTGCTGCCGCCTTTTGGGGTGAAGGCGGGCATGGGGAAAGGCGCAACATTACCCTTCGCCTCAGTGATTTTACCGACGCCTTCCTTCGTTACTTCATCAATTCGAACAATCGCATGCATAGGAAGATAGCTGCGCTTGACGCCTTCGAATTCAGCTTTCAGTTTTTCCTCGCTGGGATCGACTAGCATCGCTGATCGCTCACCAAAGACCAATTCTTCAATCTCAATGAAACCGTAGAGATCGGATTGGTAAATTTGCCGTGCAAAGATCTCAAAAATTTGACCCTGATTGTAAAAAATCACTTTGTAGGTTGGCGGGGTAGACATAATTTAAAACTCAGGGTTGTGGTGCGGTCTGCCAAATAAAATGGGGGCAGGTTTGGTGGGCCAAGTATACCGCGAATGATGACGAATATCAGGGTCAGCCTGGAACGAATTCAAGTCGCTAGTGGTTCGCGGCAGACCGGAATATAATAAGGGTCCGAAAAACGAATGCTGGTTTCCTTTGAGTCAACAACCCAAATTATTTATAAAAACCCATGGCTGCCAAATGAACGAGTATGACTCGACAAAAATGGCGGATCTATTGGGCGCTTCAGAGGGCTACACCCTCACCGACACCGAGGAAGAGGCGGATTTGCTGTTGCTGAATACCTGCTCGATTCGAGAAAAAGCCCAAGAAAAGGTATTCCATCAGCTGGGACGTTGGAAAAAATTAAAAGACAAAAACCCGAACCTTAAAATTGGTGTTGGGGGGTGCGTCGCCAGCCAAGAGGGCAGTGCGATATCTGCGCGAGCACCCTACGTTGATCTTATTTTTGGTCCACAGACGTTGCACAGGCTCCCTGATTTACTCAAATCCCAGTCGGAATCCTCCAGTCCAGTCATCGACATCAGTTTTCCCGAAATCGAAAAGTTTGATCGTTTACCGGAACCAAGCGTTGATGGACCTTCCGCTTTTGTCTCGATCATGGAGGGCTGCAGCAAGTACTGCACGTTTTGCGTGGTCCCTTACACCCGCGGTGAGGAAGTCAGCCGCCCCTTGGTGGATGTGGTTAGAGAAGTGGTCCAATTGGCAGACAAGGGCGTCAGAGAAGTCAACTTACTCGGACAAAACGTCAATGCCTATCGCGGGGAGCTACAGGAAGAACAGGTCGCGGACCTGGCGTATTTGATCGCAACGGTCGCTGCCGTTCCAGGTATTGATCGTATCCGTTACACCACCTCGCACCCTGTGGAATTTACCGACAGCTTGATCGATCTTTATGGTGAGGTTCCTGAACTGGTCAGCCATCTCCATTTGCCGGTCCAGAGTGGGTCGGACCGAATTCTCGCAAAAATGAAGCGCGGTCACACGGTGCTTGAGTATAAATCGAAGATCCGTCGGTTGCGGCGTCTACGACCAGAGATCAGTTTATCATCGGATTTTATCATCGGCTTTCCTGGCGAAACAGACGAGGATTTTGCAGCGACCATGGCGCTGATTGAAGAGATCGGTTTCGATCATTCTTTTAGTTTTATCTATAGCGCGAGACCCGGCACCCCCGCGGCTGACCTACATGATGAAACGGACATGAGGGTCAAAAAAGAGCGATTATCGATATTACAAAGCCGTATTCTCCAACATGCGATGGGTATCAGTCGACGCATGGTTGGGACCGAGGAGGTCGTGTTGGTAACAGGAATCTCTAAGCGCGACCCCGGGCAACTCCAGGGCCGCACAGAAAACAACCGGGTGGTGAATTTTCAATCAGACCGTACTGACCTTATTGGACGATTCAGTCGAATAAGAATACTCGAGGCACTCCCTAACTCGCTGAGAGGGGAGTGGCTCACCTGCACCGATGAAGGAGCGTTATCTTGAGTGTTGAATTATTGCCCGGCGATCAACCGGATGCGCTGGTGAATAAGACGATCAAGCTGGAACCGAATAATTCTGAAAATCTTGCGGAACTCTGCGGTCCATTCGACCGAAATCTTAAACAGATCGAAGGCCGGCTCGGGGTAAAGATAAAAAACCGGGGTCATGAATTCGAGATCTCCGGCATGGCCACTAGAGTCAATACCGCCCTAGAACTCTTGCGACACCTCTATCGCGAAGTCGGCAATGGAACGAAACTCCAGTCGGACACGCTGCATCTGTTTCTTCAGGAATCCGGTGTTGAGGCATTAACGGGTTCAAAAGATTCGGTGATGCAGCTGATCAAAACCCGAAAAAAGTCTATTAAACCGAGAGGGGAGAACCAGAACACTTACGTCGAGGCTATTCGAGGCCACGACATCAACTTCGGGATTGGTCCAGCGGGGACCGGTAAGACTTTTTTAGCCGTGGCTTGTGCGGTGGAAGCCTTCGAGCAGGAACGGGTGAGTCGAATTCTCCTTGTACGACCAGCGGTGGAGGCCGGAGAGAAGCTGGGGTTCTTGCCGGGGGACCTGAGCCAGAAGATCGACCCTTATTTGCGCCCATTGTATGACGCGCTGTACGAATTGTTTGGATTTGAACGAGTCGAGAAATTAATTGAGAAGGGTTTCATTGAAGTTGCGCCGCTCGCCTACATGCGAGGGCGTACCCTGAATGACTCCTTCATTATTCTTGATGAAAGTCAAAATACGACGGTTGAGCAGATGAAAATGTTTCTAACGCGTATTGGATTTGGTTCAACCGTTGTTGTGACCGGTGATGTGACCCAAGTTGATTTGCCGCCTAGAACTCGTTCGGGCTTAAAACATGTGATCAATGTGCTTTCCTCGGTGAAGGGCCTTTCATTTACCCATTTCTCTTCGAGAGATGTGGTCCGGCATCCCTTGGTCCAGCGTATCGTTGAGGCTTATCAAGCCTTCGAAGATCCGGATGAGCGCAGCTAACCATTGCGCAGCCTAAGAAAAACAGGAGCACGTCGGTGCTGTCTTTGATCGTGATGAAGTACGGTCCAGCCGATCTCCTCCTTGGCCACGAACCCGTGCAGAGTCTCGGCCATGAGAAGCGGGGAGTTCGCCTGAGGCCGTCGGATGGGGAGCGATCTGGCAATGACCGTTGAAATGAACTCTCAGATTCCGGTGATGCTTGATTTTCAGCAGCCCCATTTGTTGGAAGCGCAGCTGCTGAAAGAACCGCTCACTGTCGGTTCCCAGGACGGCGCTCAAATGACCTCGACGTTGACGCAATTGCTGCAGGGCGCCTGGAGAGCCGGAATTTCAACGGCTGACCTTACTGGCGAACCCAAAGCGCTGAATTGCTGCATTCGTTTCGTGGATGAGGTAGAGGGCCAAAGTTTGAACCATCAGTTCCGGGGTCGGGAATCGGCGACGAACGTGTTGTCCTTCGAAACCGCATTTGTTGATGAGGCCGAGTGCCGGCATTTGGGTGATCTAGTGCTCTGCGTCCCGGTCTTAGTGGCTGAAGCCGCGATGCAGGGTAAAACCCTGCAAGCCCACTGTTTGCACCTCGCACTTCATGGCATTCTGCACTTGATTGGGTATGATCATCAGACGGCAGATGGCCGGCGGGTGATGGAGGCATTAGAAATTAAATTGCTTAACGAGGTTGGGATTGCCAACCCCTATGAGGTTACCGGCAATGAGTGAGAGCGAAACGAAGGCGGAGCAAGGGCCGACTTGGCTTGAACGACTTTCAATGGCGCTGACGGGAGAGCCCAGCAGTCGAGCCGAATTGCTCGAAGTCCTGAGAGCATCAGAACAGCGCGAACTTCTTGATGCCGAGGCGTTATCAATCATAGAGGGTGCCCTCACCGTGTCTGACCTGAAGGCGCGCGAGATTATGGTGCCTCGCTCCCAAGTGGTATTTTTCAGAATCGATCAATCCGCGGGGGAAATTTTGACCGGCGTGATTGAGAGTGGTCATTCCAGATTTCCGATACTTGGAGATGGCAACGACGATGTTTTGGGCGTGTTGTTGGCGAAAGATCTATTGTTTCTCGCACACCCCGACCGTTCGGAACGGTTTAACTTGCGAGACCTTCTCAGACCCTCGCCAGGGATTCCCGAAAGCAAGCGATTGAATGTGTTGCTCCAGGAATTTCGAGCCAATCGCAATCACTTGGCCATTGTCTATGATGAATATGGCAGCATGAGCGGCATCATAACCATTGAGGATGTTCTCGAGCAGATTGTTGGAGATATCGAAGATGAATTCGATTTCGATGAGGACGATTTTATCAAGCAGCACCAAGATGGGACTTATACGGTCAAGGCGCTCACCACCATTGAAGATTTTAACCAGGTTTTTGGCAGTGCCTTCAAAGAGGAAGAATTCGACACGATAGGCGGCATGATGATGAAGCGAATCGGACGCCTGCCTAATCGCGATGACCAGGTGGTGATCGACGGCTTCGAATTCCGAGTGCTCAATGCGGATAATCGGCGGATTCACTTGCTGCAGGTCGCTCGTCGACGCGAAGACTAAATGAAGACCGGACTGCTGAGAAAGGCCCCGTTCTTGGCGGCATTTCTGGCGGGCGCAGCAATGGTGCTGAGCTTTGCACCTTGGGACTTTTCAGCCCTCACCTACCTCGCTCTGTTTATCTTTTTATTGGCGCTCACCGCCGAAGCCCAACCGAGTCCGCTGATTCTGCACTACGTCTTTGCGTTGGGTCTCTTTGGCGTTGGGATCTCTTGGATTTTCATTAGCATCAATACCTATGGCGGCGCCTCGATACTGTTGGCTGGGGCTTTAACCGGGCTGTTTGTGCTGCTTTGGTCCCTCACGTTTTTACCTCAGGCCCTAATTTTGAAATTTTTGTCAGGTGGGACGCTTTTGAGAGGGCTGCCTTGGTTTTCGATCGTTTGGGTTCTGGGTGAATGGTTCCGTGGTTGGTTTTTGACCGGGTTTCCCTGGCTTTATGTCGGTTATGCCCAGGGCGAAGGCCTGATTGGGGGTTGGGCGCCCTTTGGCGGTGCCCTGTTGGTGAGTTTCGTCGCGGTCCTGCTTGTTGAGCTTTCAGTTCGATGTTGGCGGAATAAAGAGATCAAGTGGCTGGGGGTGATTGTCGGGATTCTGTTGGCCAGTGCGCTGGTCTCGGAGCAAGACTTTGTTCGTGAGAAGGGCACGCTTCGGATCGCAGGCATTCAAGCCAACCTGGACCAACACACCAAGTGGCTGCCCCAGCAATTCGAGTCGAACCTAGAGGCCCATACACGGTTGATGGGGGACTTAGAGAATGCTGATCTGATTGTCTGGTCTGAAGCGTCTCTAACCCGTTTCGCGGATCAGGCTGGTCGCGAGCTCGAAGCCTTAGACCAATGGGCCGCTTCGCGTAAACAGGGACTCATTATCGGGGTGCCAAGCCGAGATGATGCGGGGTACTACAATGGTGTGCGGGGCCTCGGCGTTGCTGAGGGGGCGTACCTTAAAAGGCACTTGGTTCCCTTCGGAGAATTCGTACCCCTAGCCCCTTTGCTGCGCGGTGCGATCGATTTTTTTGATCTGCCAATGTCCCGAAATCAGCCAGGTCCGATGGATCAAGTGCCGATCACCTTTTTGGAACACTCGCTGTCCGTTTCTATCTGTTATGAGGTTGTCAATGCGGAGTTGGTCCGGCTCAGTGCTGTTGATCCAGCCCTCATGCTGACAGTCAGCAATGACACCTGGTTCGGCCGTTCTATGGGCCCGGAGCAGCACCTTGAAATAGCTCAAATGCGGGCCCGAGAAATGGGTCGGTCGATGTTTCGCGTCACCAATAACGGCGTTACAGCCCTGATTTCGAACCGCGGCGAAGTGCTTGCGCGGTTGCCGAGTGATGGGCCTGGAGTCTTGATGGAAACAGTCAAACTCTATGAGGGGAAAACCCCCTTCGCGGGATGGGGACATTGGCCTTTGATCACAGCTTGCCTGCTCCTGCTGGGCTTAGGTTTAGCTGAAAGACTGCAGATCAGGTCTTGGGTTAGCCGATGGAGAGGGCCATAAGGTAGAATGGGCGCTTTCTGGGTAGGAAATAGAGCATGGCATCGGGAGAGCTTTCGGAACCGTACGACCCGCAGGTTGTAGAAAAAAACGAGCAATCGAGTTGGTTAGCCAATGACACCTACAAGGTGACGGAAGAGGCAGGCCAAGATAAATTTTATTGCTTAGCCATGTTCCCTTATCCCAGCGGCCAGCTTCATATGGGCCACGTTCGAACCTATACCCTGGGCGATGTCATTGCGCGGTTTCAGCGACTCAACGGCAAAGCGGTGCTCCAGCCGATGGGTTGGGATGCTTTTGGCTTGCCGGCTGAGAATGCAGCCATCAAAAACGAGGTGGCACCTGCGGCTTGGACCCTCAAAAATATTACCCATATGAAAGGGCAGATGCAGCGCTTGGGCTTGGCCTACGACTGGTCGCGTGAGTTTGCCACCTGCGATCCCGATTATTACCGCTGGGAGCAGTGGTTTTTCACGCAAATGTTTGCTCAGGGTTTGGTCTACAAAAAAGCAGCTTGGGTCAATTGGGACCCGGTTGATCAAACGGTTCTCGCCAACGAGCAGGTGGTGGATGGCCGTGGTTGGCGATCAGGGGCCGTGGTCGAACGCCAGCAATTGTCCCAGTGGTTTGTAAAAATCACTGATTATGCCGAAGAGCTGCTCTCGGCGCTTGATGAGCTGCCGGGTTGGCCAGAGAAAATAAAAACGATGCAACGAAATTGGATCGGGCGTTCTGAGGGGATCGAATTGACCTTTCCGATGCCTGAATTCGATGGGGTGACGGTCTACACCACCCGTCCAGATACCCTCATGGGCGTGACTTATCTTGCAGTCGCGCCTCAGCACCCTATTGCGGCAGCAGCGGCCGCTCAGAATGCGGATATCAAAGCGTTTGTAGACCAATGCCAAAACGTCAAAGTGGCTGAAGCCGAGATGGCTAAAATGGAGAAGCTGGGTGTTGAGTCAGGTTATGTTGCGGCGCATCCCTTGACCGGCAAGGCCATCCCCATCTGGATCGCAAATTTTGTTCTGATGGAGTACGGCTCTGGTGCGGTAATGTCGGTGCCGGGTCATGATCAGCGAGACTGGGAGTTTGCTAAAAAATACGATCTTCCAATCAAACAGGTTATCAAAGCGAGTGATGACGAGGAGTCGGTTGATCGAGCCGCCATTACCGGGAAAAACACCCTAATTCAATCAGGCGCGTTTGATGGTTTAGCCTTTGAAGCGGCGTTCGATTCAATCACCAAGGCGCTTGAAAAGAAGGGTCTTGGGCAGCGACAGGTCAATTATCGGCTCCGTGACTGGGGGGTTTCGCGCCAGCGCTATTGGGGTTGTCCGATTCCGATTATTCATTGTCAATCCTGTGGTGCTGTACCGGTGCCGGAGGCAGACTTGCCGGTGGTGCTGCCGACCGATATTCGTTTTCAAGGCGTGTCATCACCCATCAAACAAATGCCCGAATGGTATGAAGTGCCGTGTCCAAGCTGCGGCGCGCCGGCCGAGCGTGAGACCGATACGTTTGACACGTTTATGGAATCCTCTTGGTATTACGCGCGCTTTATGTCGAGCGACGCTCAAGATTCGATGCTGGACGAACGCGCGAAGTATTGGTCGCAAGTGGATCACTATGTCGGTGGCGAAGAACACGCCATTTTGCATCTGCTCTACGCACGGTTTTTTCACAAAGTGATGCGGGATCAAGGGTTAGTAGATTGTGATGAACCGTTTCGTAATTTGCTTGCACTGGGCATGGTGCTCAAAGATGGCAGCAAGATGTCTAAGTCAGCCGGGGATGCCGGAGATCCTCAGCATCTATTGAATCAGTTCGGTGCCGATGCAGTGCGAATGGCCATGATGTTTGCGGCGCCGCCAGAGCAGAGCTTTGAGTGGTCTGAGAATGGTGTCGAGTCTGCGTTTAAATGGCTTCGAAGTCGGCTTTGGAACACTGTTTACACGCACGCTTTGTCTCCAAAACCCGGGCCTCTCGATGTCGGTCAGCTCGACGATGAGGACCGCGCACTCAGGCGCGTCACCCATGAAACCTTAAGTAAAGCGTATGACGATTACAATCGGCGGTTGGCGTTTAATACGGTTGTTGCCGCAGCAATGACCTTGATGAATACGATCAACAAACATCCTTGTTGTTCCAGCCAAGGGCCAGCCGTTCAACGTGAAGCACTGCTGGCCTTGATTCAAGTGCTCGCGCCAATTACGCCGCACATCTGTAGCGCGCTGTGGCGAAAGCTTACTGGAGAGGACTTGAGTCAAGCGACGTGGATGGAGACAGATGCTGCGGCCTTGGTGAAGACTTCGATAGAGTTAGTGGTGCAAATAAATGGCAAGCTGCGAGGTAAACTGACGGTCGCTGCTGATGCCAAAGAAGATGTTGTGCGCGAAGCCGTCTCTGGGCTTTCGAATTTGGATCATTTTTTTGATGGGAAAGACATTCGAAAAGTTATCTTTGTGCCGGGCAAGCTGATCAATTACGTGGTGCATTGATGGACGTCCGCCCTCTGTTGGTGCTTGGCCTAATCGGTGTCTTTCTTACCGGTTGCGGTTATCAAATGGCTGATGGCGGTTTGCTTCGAGGAATATCGGTCAATATCGATACCCCTGAGGTCGATGTCGAAGTGCTGCGTGCCCTGCAAGCAATGCTCCCTGTAGAAGATCCTGACGCAGGTGCTTCGCCCCAAGCGGCGCTCACGGTGCATGAAGAGGTCTATCAAAAATGGCCGATTGCCGCCGCAGCGTTTGATGATCGGATGCAATTTGAGGTGAAGCTCGAGTGGATCTTTTCTGTCAAAGATTGGCAGGGCGATTTTCTCATCGATCGAGAGCGCGTAGCGGTCGTCGGTTTTTTTGAGCGAGAGAACCAAGCCCTTCTGACCGCGCACGAGGGTGAACTGGCCTTACAACGGCAGCTGCGTGCTGAGGCCTTGGCGCAGCTTAGGTTTCGCTTGGAAGCTGCAATGGACAAGGTGAAGAGCCGTGATCCTTGATCAGGTCGCTTCAGTCCTGATCGGATGCTGTCAATGCAGGCTAAAAAAATGGAGCGATGTATGGCGATATTTGAGGGATTAACGCGCTCTAAAACTCAAGGCCTAATAGGCGACAGGGGATTGGTTTGAATAGGATGATTGGGGTCCCGGCGGGTCGAGGGCTAGGGCGTTGAAGTTATACCCAGAGAAGTTGTCAGCCTCTTTCTCGAAGGGGCTCTTGCCCGTGTACCTGATTACGGGGGATGAACCCCTGATTCGTCAGGAACTCTGCGATCAGATTCGGCAACAAGCCCGGTCCGAGGGTTTTATTGAACGCGAACTTTTTCATGTGGAGACAGGCTTCGATTGGCAAGAAATTCATTACAGTTTGAATAGCTTGTCATTATTTGCCGAGAAAAAAATCATTGAGGTACGTCTCAATCAAGCGAAGCAGCCCGAAAAAGCAGCCGCTGCTCTGGCAGCGATGAGTTCGGCGGGGGATGATATTTTGGTGTTGCTCAGCATGCCCCGGGCTGATGGCAACGTTCAAAAGGCAAAATGGTTCAAAGCGCTTGAAGGCGTGGGCGCTGTTATCCAGGTTTGGCCCGTTGCACCTAAAGATTTGCCGCGCTGGATTGAGCAACGGTTACGTCAGCAAGGCGTTCGAATTGATCGCGACGCGATTTTAGCGTTGGCGTCCCGAGTTGAAGGCAATCTCCTTGCTGCTGTCCAGGAAATGGATCGTCTTGTTCTGGCGGCACCGGAGAAATTAATTTCCTTGGATCTTGTGGAAAGTAGTGTCTCCGATCATGCCCGCTATGATGCGTATCAGTGGCTCGACGCTGCGCTAATGGGTAAGGCGGCGAGATCGCTGAGAATTTTAAACGGACTTAAAACTGAGGGTGTAGAGCCCCTAGCGGTGACAGGAGCGTTGATCCGTGAATTGCGTCAGCTGCTTGAACTGGCGGAGACGGCCCAGCAATCCTCGGTTGACCAAGCGCTTGCAAGCGCTCGGGTCTGGCCGAAGCGAAAAGCGCTCATCGGCGCGGCGCTTCGTCGTTTGGGGCGAGCCGACCTTGAGCAGATCCACGCCGCGACACGGCGGGTGGATGCAATGGTCAAGGGTGCGGAGTCCGGGGATCCCTGGGATGCAATGACCGGGATCACGATGCATTTGTGCGGGCAGGTGCTGGGTCTAAACCCATCGCTTGCATCAGGGTCCCAACAGAGTACTCCGAAAGCGGGTTAATTGACGTGGGTCGATGCATCCTCACCGCGCTCGATCAAGCGTAGTTCACCGTCCAATATTTCAAACACCGTGATGCTGCCGTTGTTTGGTCTGCAGACCATGACATCGGGACTGCCGGTTGCAAACGCGACCATCGCGTTGATCGCGACAAAATGAGTGAAAATGGCAGTGGGTTCCTGACACTCCAGCAGACAGGTTGCCATGTCCCTCTGCCACTGTTGTAGGGCTTCGGATTGATCTAACCATCGACCCTGCATGACTTTTTGGAGCCATGGCCCCCGCGCCTCTAAAGAAAGCCCTGTGCTTGGAACTTCTGCGACCCGGGACTCGATGCCCACGCTTTGAGCCAATCGCGCCGCGAGAGGTGCTGCTGTCTCTTGAGCGCGCTTAAGAGGGCTCGATAGCAGGGTCAATGGGCCGTGCTGTATAAGCTGATCTGCAGCCTTATCAGCTTGAGATCGGCCGAGTTGATCTAGCCCAGGGTCAGGGTCGGAGGTAAACCCTGCAGCGGCCTGACCGTGTCGGATGAGGTAGATTGTTGTCATATTCGATCTCTTCATGGGGACTGGCCGTATGTTAGCAGAGCGTCTCTGTCGAGCGTGGCAATTTAGGGCGCAAATGGCTATTCTAGGCGCTCTCTCGAAGATCAGGTGGTGGCATCCGCTGCTTTGAAAAGGGACCCAAACGTGGTCGCTGGGCAAAGAGAAGGGCGCACTCGATCCTCGATCAATGACGTTTCGGTGCAAAATTGCCTGCTTGGAAGGGGTAAACGGTCAGTAAACGGTCAGTAAACGGTCAGTTCAATCAACGAAGGGACGAGACCCCGATTTTGAAAGGTTAAATCTATGGCAAAGCAAAAAGGAGCGTTGGCAGGCGATGGTGTGCCTGACACGCAGGTTTCAGTAAAAGCAGTTTTTGGAATTGATGTCGACCTGATGGTCCCTGCGTTTTCTGAGCCCTCAGAACATGTGCCGGTGATCGACGAAACCTATCTTTTTAACGAGGAAACCACCCTTGCCATACTGGCCAGCTTTGCACATAACCGGCGTTGCATGATTCAAGGCTTCCATGGCACCGGTAAGTCGACACATATCGAACAAGTTGCGGCGCGCTTAAATTGGCCCTGCATTCGCATCAATTTAGATTCTCATGTCAGTCGCATGGACTTGGTGGGCAAAGACGCCATCGTACTCAAGGACGGGCAACAAGTGACGGAGTTTCGTGAGGGTTTGCTGCCCTGGGCCCTTCAACGAGCTTGTGCGATCGTGTTTGATGAATACGATGCAGGACGTCCTGATGTGATGTTCGTGATTCAGCGGGTCCTTGAAGTTGAGGGCAAGTTGACCTTACTCGACCAAAGCCGCGTCATAAGCCCCCACCAGAGTTTCCGTTTGTTTGCGACGACCAATACCATCGGTCTTGGTGATCCGACGGGCTTGTATCATGGCACGCAACAAATTAACCAAGGTCAAATGGATCGGTGGAATATTGTTACGACTCTGAACTACCTGCCCCATGCGCAGGAAGTAAGCATTGTGTCCGCGAAGCAGCCAGGTTTTGATCAGAAAACCATTGCACATATGGTGTCGGTCGCAGAGTTGACCCGGCAAGGATTCGTCAACGGCGATATCTCCATCGTGATGTCACCGAGAACAGTGATCATGTGGGCTGAAAATGCTCAACTCTTTGGAGACCTTGGATTTGCATTTCGACTCACCTTTTTAAATAAGTGTGATGAAACCGAGCGCCCCATTGTGGCCGAGTACTATCAACGGTGTCTCGGCACTGACCTGCCAGAATCGACGGCCAACGTGGTGCTGGCTGGGTCATGACCCTCTAAGAGCGTGCTCTGATGGATGAAACCACAGAAGTCTTTCGTCAAGCTGTCACCTCGACGATGCGGGCGATATCAGGGAACGACGAGCTCTCTGTGACCTTCGGTCGCGGCAAGCCTTTTATGCACGGCAACAAAGCGAGAATACCGATCCCCGAACTGGGCGTTTCAGAAGCAGGTCTAGCGGCGCTGCGTGGTACAGCTGATCGCTTCGCTCTGCGGACGCGTTACCACGACGAGCAATCTCATGCTGAGGCGAGACCCGCCGCAGGGGTGGCCCAGGAGCTATTCGATGCGGTAGAGGAAACCCGGATAGCGGCGGTGGGGTCGTATTTGATGCGCGGCGTCCAAGATAACCTTCTCTCCCAGTTGGACCAAGACTTCCAGCAGCTCGGTACCTTCGACATAACCTCGACTGAAGACGCACCCCTCGGACAAGCGGTCGGTCTATATTTGCGTGAAAAATTAATTGACGCCCCGTTGCCCGAGTCCGCCAGCCGGGTGCTCGATCCCTGGCGTGACTATCTCGAGGATAGAGTTGGCTCTGAATTTAAAGATTATGACGACAAAGTGTTTGATCAAGCGGCTTTTAGAGTGCTTGCACAGTCACTGATCACAGATCTTGGGTTGGCAGAAGATTATGGCCAGGACGATCCCGAGGGTGACAGCGATGAATACCAGGAGGAAGAACAGGAATCTGAGGCTGATGCGGGTGAAGACGGCCTAGAAGAGGAAGGGGGTTCAGAGAGCGATCTCGCGGATGCGATAGAGGGTGAAGTGCCGGTCGATATGGAATCGCTTGATTTAGCCGAAGCGGATGGCTCCGAAGACGATGCAGGTGCACCGCCAGATTCGGACGCGCAGAAAAACTGGTTGCGTCCCAAAACATTTCAGTACCAATCCTATACCCAAGAATTCGATGAAGTCGTATTTGCAGATCAATTATGCGACAGCGATGAGCTCGACCGCCTGAGAGGACTCCTTGATCAGCATTTGCAAAATTCGCAGATCATTATCAGTAAACTCGCCAATCGGCTACAGCGAAAGCTCATGGCGCAGCAGAGCCGGTCTTGGGAGTTCGACCTTGAGGAAGGGGTTCTTGATACCTCCCGATTACCCAGCATTATCATGGATCCGTTTACTTCCCTAGCGTTCAAGCAGGAAAAGGAAACCCAGTTCAAGGATACGGTGGTATCGATCCTGATCGATAGCTCAGGGTCGATGCGGGGTCGTTCGATATCAATCGCCGCGATGTGCGCGGACATCCTGGGCCGAACGTTAGAGCGATGCTCGGTCAAAGTCGAAATTCTTGGCTTTACCACTAAAGCGTGGCGTGGCGGGCAGTCACGAGAGCTTTGGTTACAACAAGGTAAACCCCAGCAACCCGGCCGTCTAAATGATTTAAGGCATATCATTTATAAAGCCGCGGATATGCCTTGGCGTCGGGCCCGGCGCAATCTGGGCTTGATGATGCGCGAAGAGCTGCTGAAAGAAAACATCGATGGCGAGGCCCTACTTTGGGCCCACAATAGAATTCACGGGCGACCGGAGGATCGTAAAATCTTAATGGTGATTTCTGACGGATTACCCGTCGACAACAGCACCCTTTTGGTTAATCCCAGTAACTATCTCGAGCAGCATCTCAAATTTGCCATTGATCAGATCGAAAATGCCTCGCCGGTTGAATTGGTGGCGATTGGTATTGGTCACGACGTAACCCATCATTATCAACACGCCGTGACCATCACCGATGCAGAGCAGCTCGGGGATGCCATGACCGGTCAGTTGGTGGGTCTCTTTGATGAAGAGAAGAAACTCTCGAAGGCAGGAGAGCGGTAGGGCGTGTCTAGAGTTTGGCTTTTAAAGGCGGTTGATCGTTATCGAAGTCGTTTCCCAGAAGAACTTGAGGTTATCACAGCGTTTGAGGGCTTCGTGCGAGCCCACGAGCAATGTTTTGAGCGGACCTTCGCCCAGGGACATGTTACGGGCTCGGCCTGGATTCTAGACCAAGCCCACGGACATTGTTTACTGACCCATCATCAGAAGTTGCAACGATGGTTCCAATTGGGTGGTCATGCCGACGGCGATTCAAATATTGTTCGGGTTGCGATGCGTGAAGCCCAGGAAGAGTCTGGATTATCAAGTCTGCGCCTTGTGAGTACTGAAATTTTTGATTTGGATATCCACTTGATTCCAGAGCGTCGAGGCGAGGCCGCGCATCATCACTTTGACGTTCGTTTTCTCTTTGAAGGCGACCGCAACGAGGCGTTGTCAGTCAGCGAGGAATCGCTGGATTTGGCTTGGGTATCCCTCGCGGATATTGGTGATTATACCGATGAGGACTCTATGCACCGCATGGTCCAAAAGACTGGGTGATACTGTAGAGCAGCCAAAACGCTTAGAAGCCACCCAATCCCAGAACAAGTCTCAACCGGGCGCTACAATATCCAGGGAGGTTTAGGCTGAACCTCGCACTCGATGGCTGAAATGACTTGGCCAGCGAGGGACTAGCGATATAGGTGGCAAGCGACGATGTGATCCGTTGCGATGGCGATCGGCTCTGGGGTCTCGTTGCTGCAGTGGGGCATTGCCTTTGGACAGCGATCAGAAAAACGACAGCCGGGACCGACGTTAACCGGTGACGTAATTTCCCCGGTCAAGATTTGGGCGCTTCGGGTTCGCTCAAGTTTTGGGTCTGGCTCGGGGTTCGATTCGATTAAAAGCTGGGTGTAGGGATGTTGTGGGGAGAAGAAGACGGCGTCGGACGGTCCTGTCTCAACCAATGTGCCCAAATACATCACGGCCATTCGGTCAGAAATATAGCGGACCATCGAGAGGTCATGGGCAATAAAAAGAAGCGTCAAGCCCATTGATCGCTGTAAATCCTCCAAAAGGTTTACGACCTGCGCTTGAACCGACACATCCAATGCCGAGATGGGTTCATCACAGACCACGAACTTAGGCTCGATTATCATGGCTCTGGCGATGCCAATGCGTTGACGCTGTCCGCCTGAGAATTCGTGAGGGTAGCGAGACATGTGGTCGGGATGAAGACCAACCCGGGATAACCAGTAAGCCACTTGCTCTTGAACTTCTGATCTGGCCATCCCTCGAAGGTTAAGGCCTTCACCGACAATGTCGAGTACGGTCATTCTCGGATTCAGGGATGCATAAGGGTCCTGAAAAACCATCTGTATCTCTTTGGAATAGCGTAAATGATCGGCGGCTGTAAATTTTTTGGGAAGAGGCTCTCCTTGATAAAAAGCATCGCCGCTCGTGCGCTCATGTAATCCGATCAGAGTTTTACCAAACGTCGACTTGCCAGACCCGCTCTCGCCCACAAGACCGAGAATTTCGTTTTCAGCGATTTCAAGAGAGATGCCATCAACCGCGTGCAGGGTTTGATGCCTGGCTAACTGAAAATGTTTTTTGAGTGCGAGGGTTTTGATCATGCGCCGTCGCTCGCTATTTTATTGCTCTGATAGAGCTCAGGAACACTCGGCGCGTTTGGCGCTTGCAACCAACATCGAGCCGCATGGCCTGTGTTGTTACTGTCTTTAAAGAAAGGTGGATTTTCCTCGTGACAGACGCGCATTGCGTGAGGGCAACGGGGGGCGTAGCCGCAGCCCAAAGGGGGTGAAAATAGATCCGGAGGGCTGCCAGGAATCGGGTCCAAGGACTTTTCCCGGTCCCCGATATTGCTGGGCATGGCGGACTTAAGCCCGAGGGTGTAGGGATGGGCGCTTTGATAAAAGATATCATCAACACTGCCATGTTCGATGATTTGTCCAGCATACATGACGCATACTTTTTGTGCGGTTCGGGCGACCACGGCTAAATCGTGGGTAATTAAGATGACCGCCATTGCATCCTGAGCTTGCAGTGTTTTTATTAGGTCGAGGATTTGAGCTTGGATGGTGACATCCAGGGCGGTTGTCGGTTCATCCGCGATGAGCAAAGACGGTGAGCAGGCGAGACTCTGGGCGATCATCGCGCGCTGCAGCATGCCCCCTGAAAACTCAAAAGGGTACTGTGTTGCGCGTTTTCTAGGCTCAGGGATGTGCGTCATCTCGAGCAATTTGATCGCCGATTCAAAGGCCTGCTGCCGGGGTATTCCGCGGTGCACTTTGAGGGTCTCAGCGATCTGATCCCCGATGGTCATGGTTGGATTGAGGCTGGTCATTGGATCTTGAAAGATCATCCCAATTTCCTTGCCTCTGAAGGCATTGGCGGCCCTGGGCTCAAGTCCGAGGAGCTCGGCGCCATTAAGTCGTGCTGATCCTGCCGTAATTCTTCCTGGGGGCATGGGAATAATACCCATCAGGGATTGAACCGTAACGCTTTTGCCGCAGCCTGATTCTCCAACAATGGCCATAACCTCGCCAGCCTCAACGGTAAAATCTACGCCTCTGACGGCCTTGACAACGCCGCCGTAGGTTTCAAATTCAACGGTTAAGCCCTCGACTTCAAGTAATGGCGGATTACTCATTATTCTTTCGATCTCATCTTGGAATCGAGTGCTTCTGTAAGTCCGTCACCGAGCAAGTTAAACGCTAGGACCGTAATGCTGATGAACAGCGCGGGAAAGAAAAGTTCGTGTGGGTGACTGAGCATGGTTTTAACGCCCTCGTTGCACATGGAGCCCCAAGAAGGTGTTGGCGGCGCAACGCCCATGCCAATAAAGGATAGGAAGGCTTCAGTGAAAATCGCAGAAGGCACCGCAAAGGTTAGAGTCACCAAGATGACCCCCATGGTATTGGGAATGATGTGTCTTGCAATCAGATAACTTGGACCGCCCCCTAGGAGTCTTGCCGCTTCGATGTAGCCCTGCTCTCGAATGCGAAGCACCTGACCTCTCACAAGTCTTGCGGTGGCGGGCCAAAGTAATAGGATCAACGCAATGAGCATCGGCAGAATGCCGCTTTCACCCGGGCCTATACCGAAGGCAATCTTGAATAAGATCATGAACAATAAGAACGGCAGCGCGACCACAAAGTCAGCAAAACGCATGAGAATTTGATCGGTGGTGCCTCCAAGATACCCTGCAAACCCCCCGTAAAAGACTCCAAAAAGCACATAAATTAGGGGTGCGACAACCCCGATGAACAACGACACTCGGGCCCCTTGCATCAGTCGGGCGAGCATATCCCGGCCCAGGTAATCGGTGCCCAAGGGATGAAAGGCTAACTGCACGGTTTGCCCCGGGCGGTCATCGGAATCGATCAACTGTCGTTCCAGTGCTTGGGAGACGGTGATTGATTGCTGGGGTGAAACTTCAAGGGTTGAGACCACATCGAATTCGTCGAAACCATCGGTGGGAATGATTGAGTAATAATAAGTCTGAGATTTTAGATTCAGCCGGTCCTCGAATCCCACGATGTTGCCAGCAGTCAGACTCGCCAGGGGTAATCCCAGTCCCATTAGCCCCTCGGGCGCTGACTCACTGCGATAAACACTGTAGCCCCCTGCTTGATCAACAGGTGACCAAGAAAGTCGAACCGATTGGGTGGTGGGGGTCCCCAGAACTGTCAGTCCAGTCACAGCGTCCAGAGCATCCGGATACCCCGAGGGTGCTGGTGGATGCGTGGTATCGATGGGGGTGGCGGAGGGTTCAAAATCTTTGACGAGCAGCGCGGTTTTTGCCAAAGCCGGTGCCTGGGATATTTGGTCAAGATCCTGCGCGGCTGGGTCCTTGGTCCAGATCCAAGGGCCAATAAGTGTAAAAAACGCTAGACCAACGATGAGGTATAACGAAATCAATGCGCGGGTATTTTTCTTAAGTCGAATCCACGCATCTTGCCAGTACGACAAGTAGGGTCGAGAAATCTGTTCAAGATTATCCTTCGATGGGGCTGGCTGGAAGTCAGCCTCAGTCAAGGTTCGAAGGGTATTCATTTGAGCCGAACTCTTGGGTCAATAAAGCCGTAGATGATGTCGACGAGAATCACCATGAGCACGAGAAAAGCGCCGTAGAACACCGTTGTCCCCATAATGACCGTGTAATCGAGTTGCTGCACGGCTTGCACGAAGTAGCGACCAAGCCCAGGAATTGCAAAGACCAGCTCCACCACAAAACCCCCGGTCGTGATTGCTGCGATCTGGGGTCCAAGGATTGTGACGACCGGCAGGATCGCATTGCGCAATTGATGCTTGAAAAAAATTCTCTGAGGGGAAAGCCCCTTGGCTTTGGCGGTTTTAATGAAATCTTCGTTAACAACCTCGAGCATTGATGAGCGCATTAGGCGGGTCAACAAGGCCATGGTGCCAAGGCCGAGAACGAGTGATGGCATCAGCATGTGTGAAAAAGTTCCCCAGCCGGCGACGGGGAGAATGGAGGTTCCAAACCACTGGTTGAGATTGACTAAAAGAAGTTGTCCAAGGGCTGCGAAAACGAAACTGGGTACAGAAATCCCCAGAATGACTAGAAACATAATGACAATGTCGGGTAACTGATTGCGGTAGAGCGCCGTGATGGCCCCCCAAAGAATTCCGCCAAGGGCGGCAAATGTGATGGCTAGAATGCCAAGCGCCGCCGATACGGGGAAGTGATCTTTGATGATGTCATTGACCCGCCGGTTTTGCTGAGTGAAAGAAATACCAAAATCCCCCTGAATCATATTAGAGAGGTAAATGACATATTGTTCGGGTAGTGGGCGATCAAGGCCGTACTTGCGTGCGAGATTTTCTCGAATCTCAGCAGTCGTCGCCTTTTCGTTCATCAGCGGATCACCTGGAACCGCGTGCATCGCGAGAAAGGTCGCGGTGGCAATAAACCATACGGTAATGACGCCAGAGAGGAGTCTGCCCAGTGTGTAGCGAAACATCGTGTTAGGGCACTATGCGAGCATGAGTAAAGTCAGGGTCAGATCCAATCACCGTTCTTCTTAAGCCCTTGATCTTGGGGTGTTGGATATAAATGACGCCTTGTTCGTACATGGGTAGGATAATAGCGTCGTCATAAACGAGGGTCTGGATGCCTGCCATGGCTTCCATTCTGGTGGTTGGATCACTACTGTTCATAGCAATTCGGACCAGCCGGTCATACTCAGGGTTGTTATACCGGCCCCGATTATTGAGGTTCCAGGAGGCAAAGAGATCGCCAAAAGTCATGATGTCGTCAAAATCGGGTCCCCAGCCAGCCCCAACAATATCGAAGTCGCCCTCGGTCATCTTTGCAAGTCGCTGTTTAAAGGTTTGAACATCAATTTTGATATCCAGGTTGAGCTTGGTTTTGAGCATGCCTTGGGTGTATTCCGCTTGTTTTGTTGCCGTTGGACTGTCGCTCACAAGCAGGACCAGCGGCGGGATTTGCTCCACCCCTAGCTCAGCCTTGGCCTCCGCCAGAAGACGTTTTGCGCGGGCTAGGTCAGGCCTTAAAACTTTGGCAGGGTATTCTTCGCGAAAGGTTTTATTGACGCCTTTGATCCAGCTGGGAAACAAACTGGCCCCTGGCAGATTCCCTGGGGTTTGCAGCACTTTGTTGACGAATTCGTCGGGGTCGAAAGCGGCCTGGATCGCTTGTCTGAGCTTAAGATTGCTGGTGATGCGCTCAGGCCGGTAGTTGTACTCAAGAAAATAAACGCTGCCGGTTGCAAACGGCCGAATACGAAATTGATTTTTGAGTGCGTCCTTATAGGTTTCTCCATCGAGTTGGGTGTAGGCGATTTCATCATCAATGAAGAGGTTCAATCGCGCTCGGGTATCGGCCGTTATGTAGTCTGCGTCGATCCCATTTAACCGGATGGTTTGGCGGTTCCAGTACGTTTCGTTCTTCTGCATTTTTAGAGAAGCACTGTGAACCCAATCCGTAATTTTGAAAGCGCCATTGTAGAGCATCTGACTGGCATCGGCCGCATAGAAGGCTTCAACTGATCGGTAAAAGCGCTCTTGCACCGGAAAGGTCGTTACAAAGGCGGTGAGCTTCATGAAATAACCCGTGGGCCGCTCTAGGGTGACCTCCAGGGTATGGTCATCTAATGCACGAATTCCAAGATCTGTAATCGGCAGATTGCCTTGGTTAATGGCTTCGGCATTTTTGACCGGGTACAAAATAAAGGCATATTCCGAGGCTGTTTTTGGATCAACGGCATTACGCCATGCAAAGACAAAGTCATGTGCGGTCACGGGATCGCCGTTGCTCCACTTTGCGTCTTTTCTGAGCCAGAATTTTGCAGACGTTGCAGACAGGGTCCAGCGCTCCGCGACCCCTGGGGCTAAATTGCCGCGACGGTCGTAACGGGTGAGTCCTTCCATGACATGGCCTAAAACAAAGATCGAGACTTGGTCGGTAGCTTTCATGCTGTTGAGTTGGGGTGGCTCTTGAGCCAGAGCAATCTTTACCACTTGACGGGTGGCATCGACTGATTGAGCCTCGATGGCTCCGGAGAAAAGGCAAAGCGTGATGGCCAAAGACTTGAGAAAATTCATGCTCTTTCGATCGACTGATTAAAAAGCGGAGTCTATCACGGGATAGCACGGGTGTCTGAAGCCGCCGGTTGTAGCCGGGATCGCTTGGATAATCGATAAGCACCTGGTCAGGGGTTCAAACCCGCGACCTTAGCAAGGCTGCTCCGATCTAGGCGGCGTATTTCAACAAATTGGAAACAACTCGCTCAAGATGAGTCAGAGAGTTACAAACCTCGGTCTGATGGCAGTTTGGGCCATATTTCTTCATTTCCGCATCACCCACGGTCCAGTTCGAGCGTGGCTCTGGGTTGAGCCAGATCACGCGCTTCGACTTATCATAGATTTCGCGCAGAATTTCGGACTTCGAGTCACCGTAATTGTTACGGGCATCGCCTAGGATAATGATGGTGGTTTTGTTGTCGACGTCGTCCATGCAATTGCGCTTAAAATCCATGAGCATTTGGCCGTAGTCCGTCGACCCGTTCCCGTAATCACGCATGGTCTTTGCCATGGCGTCTTCTAGGTTGCTGTTTTGGAAAAGACGCGTAACCTCCCCGAGATCTGAGGAGAAGGCAAAACTTCGTACTTTGGGGGTGACCTCAGCAAGGCTGTAGAGAAACATCAGCAAAAACCGAGAATAATTGCTGACAGAGCCACTGCAGTCGCAGATACACATCACCTTGGGGCGATCGACTTTGGAAGATTTCCACTTAAGATCAAAGAAGACGCCGTCGTATTGCATGTTGTGCCGAAGCGTTTTTCGAATATCGAGCTGCCCTTTCTTGAAGGTTTTGCGCCGCTTTGAATGAATGGAAACCAACTTTTTGGCCATTTTAAAGACAATTTCTTGTACGTCCTTAAAATTACGTTTTTCAAGATTGCTGAGTTTCACTTTTTTTAAGAGCTCTTCTCTGAGCTGCTTGCCATGCTCATCGGCATGTAAGAAAAACTGCTTCTCGACATAGTCTCGAACTTGGTCTCTGAGTTGGTCCCGGGCGCGTTTGAGTTTTCCAGCAAGGCGCTGTTCCCCGGTGCCGCCTTCGCCTTGGAGGTCAGTAATCTCCTCAGAGAGCGCTTTTAACCCCATCGCATCCATGATCTTGCGGGTATAAAGTCCTTTTTGGGTGAAGACCACGATTTGATTGACCTCGACAGCCCGCCCGGCTTCTGCCATAGCAACCATTAGGTCTGTTCGTGATCCATTGACAAGTAATTGGCCCAGTGGCGATGAGGGCTGGAGCGCTTCGCCGCCGTCTTTAGAATCCTCCATGAACTCGGTTTCATCCTCAGCATTGCCCTGACCGCTGCCTTGTCCAGAGCCTTTGCCGCCAGGCTGACCCGGAGTATTACCGTTGTCACCCTCGTCATCAAAGGCATCGCTGGAAGGGTCATCGCCCTCATCACCACCGGCCGCATCGGTCTTCATGACATCGTCGAAGGTGAAGAATTTTTCGAAACAGGTCTCAAAGGTCTCTTTTTCTTCGGGGTTTTTTGAGAGCAGCATCGACAAACTGTCTTTAAACAAGCCCCGATCTTCATAGCCAACGACTTCGAGTGCCGCCATAGCGTCCAAGGTCTCTGCGGGAGAGACTTTGACTTCTGCGGTACGCAGGACCTTGATGAAGTCGACGAGGGTTTTCTCCATTAGGAGGCCTTGGTGGCTTTATTCGTGAGCATTTGAACTTCCCCAGTGACCGCTTCAATATCCTCTTGGAACTTTAAAATGACATTGAGGGTTTGTTTCACCAGTTCAGAATCGAGAGATTCCGTGTGCAGCAGAATCAGGGTTTTGGCCCAGTCAATGGTCTCACTGATCGCGGGAACCTTCTTCAGGTCCAATTCTCTGAGTTCTTGAATAAAGGTGACGAGCTGTCTTCTGAGTGCTTCAGGGACCTCTGGAACACGGGCTTTAACAATTTGACTTTCAAGATCCGCATCTGGG
>MDTB01232398.1_pt1 | contig 27381 bp, 25 predicted proteins | sample 811161 | NCBI WGS metagenome assembly MDTB01 (sample SAMN05326650, study PRJNA326480) | marine metagenome | isolation source: seawater | place: Mediterranean Sea | collected 2009 | reverse complement strand
GTCTTTCCTTCATGATCAATCATAGCTCTAATTTTTCCCCAGGTATTTCCACAAACAAAATAATTTCCTCTCTCTAATAAACCGTTCGAAATTAAGATTGTAGAAACTGGTCCTTTTCCTTTATCGATTTTAGACTCAATTACTACTCCGGAAGCTGGACCTTTTTTTGAAGCTTTTAGATCCAATATTTCAGACTGCAACAATATACTTTCTTTTAGTTTTTCAAGGTTTTGTTTTTTGGTTGCTGACACTTCAACAAATAAAGTATCTCCACTTAAATCTTCAGCTATCAATTCATATTGCATTAATTCATTTTTTATTTTGCTAATATTTTTATTAGGGAGATCACATTTATTTATTGCTACAATTATAGGTACTTTAGCAGCCTTTGAGTGTTTAATCGCTTCAACAGTTTGAGGTTTTATTCCATCATCGGCGGCGACTACTAAAATGACGATGTCTGTAATTTTTGATCCTCTCGCTCTCATTTCAGTAAAAGCAGCATGACCTGGCGTATCGATAAATGTTATAATCTGATTTTTTTCAGTTTTAACTTGATAAGCTCCAATATGCTGAGTAATGCCGCCATGTTCTCCTGAAACAACATTTGCGTCTCGTAAAGAATCTAATAAAGATGTTTTTCCGTGATCTACATGTCCCATAATAGTTACTACTGGGGGCCTTTTTTCTAAATCATTTCCATCTAATTTTACTTTTTTATTAATCTCCAAATTGGGCGCATCTTCAATTACTGGCGTATGTCCAAATTCTTTAACAATATATTCCGCGGTATCTTTATCAATTATATGATTTATAGTAGCAACTACTTTCATATTAAGTAGAAATTTAATTACTTCACTAGATCTGGCAGCCATTCTATTTGAAAGCTCTTGTATAGAAATCTGTTCTGGAATTTTTACATTTCTTACAATTTTTTTAAACTCTTTTTTTTCTTCATTTTCAGGACTATTTCTTTTTTCTTTCAGACGAGCTCTTTTTACAGAAGCGAGACTCCTTTGTTTAATCTCTATTTCTTCCACATTTAAAGCCCTCGATACTGTGAGCTTAAAGTCTTTTTTATCTATAGGACCTTTTAACCTTAATTTTTTTTTACTGGCAATTTTATCATCTGATTTTTTTATAAATTCTTTTGTAGCTTGCTGCTCAATAAATTTTCTGTTTAGAGTCTTTTTTGGATCTGGCCTTTTGTGAAAACTTGTGTTGAGGTTATTCTTATTAAAACCTTTTGTACTTTTAAAAGTAGATTTTTTTTCTATAGAAAAAGACTTTTTTCCACCTTTATTGATATTTGATATATCAATTTTTTTAGTTAAACCTTTGGATATTGTTAAAGTTTTTTTTTTATCTTTTTTATCTTGCATAATCTTTTATTTAAAAACTATCTCTCTAGCTGCCATTATTAATTGATCAGCCTCCTCTCTTGAAAGAGAAAATTCTTCGAGATAACCCTCGATTCTTACTTTTTTCCCTTTAATTTCGTCATAACCTCCTATTAGTTCGTCAGAGGACAAATCAGCAAAATCACTTAATTTTTTAATATTTCTTTGTCCTAGAATTACTAACATTCCTTGTGTTATTCCCTTAAGATTGATTAATGAGTCTTCAACTCCTAGCTCTTTTAACTTTAAAGACACTTCTTCTTGAACTTTTACTAGATTTTCTTTTGAACGCTTAATTAGCTCGGTTGCAGTGCTTTCGTCTATACCTTCAATTTTTGCTATCATTTCAGGTTCTGCTTGGGAAATTTCCTCAATACCTTGAAAACCCTCTGAAACTAAAAGTTGAGCTAGAGTTTCGTCAACCTCAAGATTTTTAATTAATGTTTCTGATCTTTCTTTAAATTCTGCTTGTCTTCGATCTGAGTCTTCTTTGTCAGTTAATATGTCTATTTCAAAATTTGTCAACTTTGAAGCCAACCTAACATTTTGACCTCTTCTTCCTATTGCTTTACTTAAATTTTCTTCAGTTAAAATTACATCTATTCTTTTGTTGTCTTGATCTATTAGTACTTTTTGTATTTCAGCTGGAGAAAGTGACTCGGAAATTAAAGTCGGCAAATCTTCTGTCCACTTTATTATATCTATTTTTTCACCATGTAATTCATTAACAATTGTTTGAACTCTACTTCCTCTCATTCCTACACAAGCTCCTACTGGATCTATAGAACTGTCTTGGGAAAAAACACAAATTTTTGCTCTACTTCCAGGATCTCTTGCTACTGATTTAATTTCTATTATTCCTTCATATATCTCTGGAACTTCTTGAAAAAAAAGTTTGGCTAAAAACTGAGGATGGGCTCTCGATAAAAATATTTGATGTCCTTTTAATTCTTTTTTAACCTCATAACAATAAGCTTTAACTCTATCGCCTGTTTTCAAAATTTCACGAGGAATTAGCTCATCTTTTTTTATCACTCCTTCTGCTTTGCCCAAGTCCATTATTACATTTCCGTATTCTAACCTTTTTATTATTCCGCTTAAGATCTGGCCTTGTTTATCTATAAAATCCTCATATTGCCTATTTTTCTCTGCTTCTCTTACTCTCATACTTATTACTTGTTTAGCACTTTGAGCGGCAATTCTTCCAAAATCTATTTGGGGCAACTCTTCAAATATTTTATCGCCAATTTTTAATTCTGGATTTTTTTTATCCAATTTTTTTGCCATTTCTAAAGTAATTTCTTTGCTGCTATCTTCGATTTTTTCAACGATTTCTAGAACTTTATTAATTTTAATTTCTCCGCTCTCTCTATCAATTGTAGCTTCAATACTATTTTCATTTCCGAACTTTGTTAAAGCAGCTTTCTGTATTGCGCTCTCCATTGACTCAATTACTAGTTCCTTGTCGATTGACTTTTCGTTAGCAACCGCTTCTACAATTCTCAACAATTCTAATTTATCTAAACCTCTATTAAGCATTTTTATCCTTTTTATATTTCCCAAAAAAAATGGGCTAAAGCCCATTTTCAAATCTCCAGTTTTATGTATTATTTAATGAATATTTTTAGTTTTTTCAAGTTTACAATTTAAAAATATCTGATTTATCTGTTTTTTCCCACGAAAAATGGCCTTTGGAAGATGGTTCTCTGCCAAAATGTCCGTAGGAAGAGGTAATTTCATATATAGGTTTATTCAATCCTAAAAGTTCTCTTATCCCTCTAGGAGATAAGTCAAAATTTTGATCAATCATTTTTTTTACTTCGGCTACTTTTTCATTGTCTTTTTCAGAGAGTTTCAAATAAATTGAAAGAGGTTTAGATACTCCGATCGCGTAAGCTAGTTGAATTAAACATTTATCTGAAACACCAGCAGCAACAATATTTTTAGCTAAATACCTTGCAACATAGGCGGCCGATCTATCAACTTTAGTTGGATCTTTTCCTGAAAAGGCTCCTCCTCCATGCGGTGCTGCTCCACCATAAGTATCTACAATGATTTTCCTGCCTGTTAAGCCGGTATCTCCATCTGGTCCTCCTATGATAAATTGCCCCGTTGGATTTATATATATATCTTTTTCACTTAGTTCTTTAATAAATATTTCTGGAATAGATTTTGAAATGTAAGGCATTACTAAATCTTTAACATTTTTTTGATTTATATCCTTAGAATGCTGTGTAGAAATTACTACTGAAGCAACTTTTTTTGGTTTTCCGTTCTCGTATAACATTGATACTTGACTTTTTGAGTCTGGTTCAATTCCTTTTATTAATCCTTTTTTTCTGTCTTCAGCCATTAATCTTAAGATCTTATGAGAAAAATAAATTGGAGCTGGCATCAAATCTTTTGTTTCTTTACATGCATAGCCAAACATAATTCCTTGGTCTCCTGCCCCTTCATCTTTATTGCCTTTTGAGTCGACTCCCATTGCAATATCCGAAGATTGCTCGTGCAAGTGACTTTCAATTTTTACTGTTTTCCAACTAAAACCTTCTTGGTCATAACCAATATCTTTTATACATTTTCTAACTTTTTCGATTAAATCATCATTTTTAATTTTTGGACCTCTTGTTTCTCCTGCTAAAACTACTTTATTGGTTGTTGTTAAAGTTTCACATGCGACTCGAGAAAAAGGTTCTGAAGAAAGATATGTATCCACAACCATATCTGAAATTCTATCGCAAACTTTATCTGGATGCCCCTCAGAAACAGACTCGCTGGTAAATAAATATTTATCGTCAATCATTATAATTTATTTCTTAATGTAAAAAAGATGATTGTATATGTAAATAAAAGTAATAAAAATATCAAATCATTTTTATTTTGAGAATTGTTCTTTAATAACGGTACGTTTAATTCAATATGACCCTTTTCACTTATTTTTAAACTTTTAACTATATTGCCCTTATTATCTATGAAGGCACTTATTCCTCGATTTGCGGTTCTTGCTAAAAATGTATCGCTTTCTATTGATCTAAATATAGCTTTAGCAAAATGTTGGTAAGGTCCGATCGAACCTCCAAACCATGCATCTTCAGAAATATTTATTATTAAGTTTGTTTTTTTATCACGATTTTGAATAAGGCTTGGAAAAATAATTTCATAACAAATCAATGGAAGGATGTTAAAATTTTTAATTATCAAATTTTTTTGATTTCCGCCTTTTGTAAATGATGTGTATCCTTGAGTAACTTTTTTTAAGCCAAAACTACTTAAAATATTTTCTACCGGTAAAAATTCTCCGAACGGGACGAGTTTTTTTTTGTTATATTGATAAATAATTTCAAAATTATTATTAACAGCTATTAAACTATTGAAACTATCATTATTATTTTTACTTGTGTTGATGCCAAAAATTATTACATGATTATTAGAAAAACTCTCATTAAATATATTCTTATATTGTAATAATTCTTTATAAGAATATCCTGTAAAAACTCCTTCTGGCCAAATGAAAACCGTATTTTTATCCTTGTCTGGATCGCTATACTTAATTAAGTTTAATAATGATTGTTTTACTTCTTCAGCAGACAAATTATATTTTAACTCCATGCTAGGTGAAATTAGTCTTATGTTTATTGAATTATTCTTATTGTAATCAAAATTATTAAGTTCTCGAGTATTTTTATTAATAGTCGATGATCCATAAATATAATTAAGAAAAAAAAGAACAATAAAGAAAAATAGAAAAATAATATTATATTTTTTTCTATAAAAGACTAAAAACAATGGGATACAAAAAATAGTTATAGCCAGTAAATTAAAACCAAATAATCCGAAAATTTTAAGAATTTGCAAAACTTCTGGAAACCAGGACCAACTATAAGCCCAAAGATTCCAAGGAAAACCGCTTAGTATATTACCTCTTAAAAAATCTACAATTGAAAGCGATGCACAAAAAATTAAAATTGATGAAAAATTATTTTGAACTAACCGTCCCACTGATAATGTTGCAACTCCAAAAAATAATCCAAGAAATAAGGGAATTCCAATTAATGAAAAAGGAATTAAGTATTTAAACGAGTCATCAAAAGTTAATGAATAGCTTATCCAGTAAATACCAGAAATGAAATATCCTATTCCAAAAAAATAGCCCACAAAAAAAAGATTAATTAAATAAGGTTTTTTTCTGTAAATATTTTTTGACTTTTTATTCACGTAAGTAAGAATTAAAAACAGCATTGGTAAAATGAAAAAATTTACTATTGTAAAATTGAACGGTTGAAAACTAAAAACAGTAAGAAGTCCTAGTAAAAATGGAAATAAAAAAATTATATAAAATCGATTATTTAAAATTTTATCCATTTGGATCTAGTTGATTAAATTTAAAAATTTTTTTTCAACTCTGTTCATAGATTTGAAATCTTTATTTGTTTTATGTCTGCCACCCATTAAATGGACTAATCCGTGTATCCATAGTTTGTCTAGTTTTTTTTGAAAATTTTTAAGACTATTTTTAAAAGTTATTTTTTTTACATTGATAATAATATCTCCTAAATAAATTTCAAAATTTTTTTTTTTTCATCAGTTTTAACAATGTTTTTTTTTCATAAAATGGAAAAGAGAGGACATCAGTAGATTTATTTTTATTTCTAAATTTTTTATTAAGAATTTTAATTTCTTTCGTGCCAGACAGCACTATTGAAAACTCTAATTTTTTTTTTTTAAATAGCTTGCTCTTTTTATTTAATTTTTGAATTTTTTTTTTAATATAATTTGGAGAATTTTTTAAAATTTTTTTCCAATCTGCGTGAGCCTCAAGTACATTAACTTTTATCATCAAAATTTTTTTTGTATGCTTGAATAATTTTAGACACTAAAGGATGTCTTACTACATCTTTATGGTCGAACTCTACGATTTCAATTTCTTTGATTTTATTCAAAATATTTTTTGATTTAACTAATCCTGAATGAGATTTGTTTAATAAATCTATTTGAGATGGATCTCCATTAACTACTAATTTTGAATTTTCTCCAATTCTTGTTAAAAACATTTTAATTTGCGTAACAGTTGCGTTCTGTGCTTCATCTAAAATTGCATATGAGTTTTTTAAAGTTCGCCCCCGCATAAATGCTAAAGGAGCAATTTCAATCTCTCCTGATTCTATTTTCTTTTCTATTTTTTCAAAACCAAAGAGATCATAAAGTGCATCGTATAACGGCTTTAAATATGGATCGACTTTTTCCTTCATATCACCGGGCAAAAATCCGAGTTTTTCACCAGCCTCTACTGCGGGACGAGATAATATAACTCTTTCCACTTTTTTTTCCATTAACATTGTAATTGCTACTGAAACGGCCAAAAAACTTTTTCCTGTTCCTGCTGGGCCAAGTGCCATAATAATATCTTTTTCTTTTAACGCTTTTATATAATCCGATTGTTTTTTGGATCTAGCTATTACTGACTTTCTTGGAGTCTTTATCAGCTCTTGAAGAGATTGGACATTAGATACATTATTTTTACTTATTTCTTTTTTCACAGATAGAATGATATCATTATTTTCTATAATATTTGTTAAAAGATATTTATTTACTAGAAACTTAATAGCGTCTTTTGCTTTATTAATATAACTATATTTTCCCTTAATCGTAATTGAGTTTCCCCTAAAAAAAATTGCAGTATTTGTGAGTTTTTCTAGCTCTAATAAGTTTTTGTTGAACTCACCAACAAGGGAAATTAACAGATTATTATCTAATATTTGTATGTTAATAGTTTCCTCATCTATTTTTTTTATAGTAAGGCTTTGTTCAATTTTTTTTATTTCTGACATATTTTAAGCAGCAACATATTTCTGATTTGGAGTTATCAAACTGCCAAACAATGTATTATGATTAAATTCGTTTATTTTAACATTAAGTATTTTACCTGTAAGATCATATTTACTTGGAACAATAACAGAATTGGAGTATTCATCGCGACCAAAATATTTTTGTTCATTATTAATTTTATTTTCAAAAAGAACTTTTGATTTACTATTGAGTAAACTTTTTCTATATACCTTTTTAATATTATCAGATACTTTTTGAAACTCTTTTAGACGCTCTTTTGCTATTTCAGAATTTACTAATTTTAATTTATGTGAAGGTGTCCCAGGCCTTGGACTAAAAATAAAAGAGTATGAATTTATAAACTTTATCTTTTTCATAAGATTTATGGAGTCTAAAAAATCACTTTTCTCCTCTCCTGGGTAGGCAATAATAAAATCACTAGAAAATTTTATTAAATTATTGCTTTTTTTTAGCTTCTGTATAATTTCCAGGTATTCTTCAATACTATGTTTTCTACCCATTTTTAACAAAATTTTTGAAGAACCGCTCTGAACTGGTAAATGTAATAACGGCATTAATTTTTTTGCAGTCCCGTGAATTTCAATCAAATCTTTGGTCACATCTTTGGGATGCGAAGTAGTATACTTAATTCTTTCCAAGCCAATTAAATTTTCAAGTTCATTAATTATATCTGAAAGTCTTTTGTCTCTAAAATTATATGCGTTAACATTTTGTCCTAACAAAGTAATTTCTTTTGAACCATTATCTACAAGTTGTTTTGCTTCCGAAACAATCTCCTTGAAAGATCTTGAGTGTTCTGGACCTCTAGTATACGGAACTACACAAAATTTACAAAATTTATCACACCCTTCTTGAATTGTTAAAAATGTCGAAACCTTAGAATTTGAATTTTTAATAAGATTTAATTTATCGAACTTGTCTATTACTTCGAATTCAGTGAAATTAATTTTTTTTCTTTTTTGTTCAATTTTTTTTATCATTTCGGGTATTTGATGATATGACTGTGGTCCTATGATGCCGTCTATATAGCTTTCTCTTTTTAACATCATATCTCCTTCAGCTTGAGCTACGCATCCTGCGATAATTAAAATTGGCTTCTTTTTGTCATTAAACTCTTTTTTTACTCTTCCCACGTCGTGATAAACTTTGTCAGTGGCTTTTTCTCTGATATGACAAGTGTTTAATACATAACAATCAGCTTGTGAAATATTTTTAGTAGAACTATAACCTGCGCTCTTTACAATATCTAATATACGATTACTATCGTACTCGTTCATCTGACATCCAAAAGTTTTGATAAATATTTTTTTTGACAATTTTTTATTTTTTGTTTTTTATTTTTGAACCATATAATTCTAGCTTATGATCAACTAATTTATAACCTAATTTTTTTGCTATCTTATTTTGTAATTCTTCAATGTCCTTGTCTACAAACTCAACTATTTCTCCGCTATTAATGTCTATTAAATGATTATGATTATCATTAATTTCATATCTAGCTTTGCCGGCTTTAAAATCATGTTTTATCAAAATTCCTGCTTCTTCAAAAAGTTTTACTGTTCTGTAGACTGTCGCGATACTTATTTTGTCATCTAAGACGGTAACTCGTTTGTGCAATTCATCAACGTCAGGGTGGTCTTTAGAGCCATATACCTCCTTTGACTCAGAGAGTATTTTGGCAATTGTTCTTCTCTGTTCCGTTAGTCTAACACCTTTTTCTTTACATTTATCTTCGATATCGCTCATAATTTTCTTAGCTTAACTTAAATATACTGGTTTAATCAATTTATTTTCTAAAAGATTATTTTTAATTAAAAATTCAATATTTTTCAGCTTAAATTCAGTCAAATTGGTATCTTTATACCCGTAAATACTTGAGCCTGAAGAAATTTTTAATCCTTTGGCAATAGATAATGATGATCTAAGTGATGAAAAACTACCTGGGCCTAAATTTACTATAATAGAAAAATTTTTATCAACATTTGCATTATTTTTTTTTAAAAATTTAATAATATTACCAACAAGTTTATCTTTTTCTTTAATATTTGTTTGAAGTTTTTGAATAAAAAAATTATTATTCAATTTTAACCCAACTATATTATTTTTGCCTGTGCAACTTATTATTAAAAAATCTTTTATCATTTTTTTATTTTTATTTGTTTTTTTTACCTTAAATAGTTCTTACTCGATAGAGGAAAAAATAGATGATTATGGAATTATTTCAATTATGTATCATAGATTTGACGAAAATAAGTATCCTTCGACTAATATTCGAATGGAAGAGTTTAAATCTCACCTTAAACTAATTGAGACGGAAAACTTGACATTCGTTAATGCTAATAATTTTGAAAAATTAATGAGATCTAACAAAGAAGATAAAAAAATTTTATTAACTATCGACGATGGATTTTTATCTTTTTATGATAATGCTTGGCCAATTTTAAAAAAAAATAAAATTCCTTTTATTCTTTTTGTAAGCACAAGAGAAGTAGGAAATTTTAATTATATGAACTGGAGTCAAATCAGAGAAATTGCTAAAGAAGATTTTGTTCATATAGGTAATCATAGTCATTCTCATGAATATCTTATTGATGAAGACATTGAGTTAATCCGAGAGGATATAGAAAAATCAATTAGAATTTTTGAAAAGGAACTAGGATACAAATCAGAATTTTTTTCTTATCCTTTTGGGGAATACAGTTTGGGATTCAAAAATTTAATCAAAAGTTTGGATTTTAAATATGCATTTGGACAACATTCCGGGGTGGCGGATGAGACAAAAGACTTTTATGAACTTCCAAGATTTCCAATTAATGAAAAATATGGAGAAATTAAAAGATTTAAAACTATACTAAATACTTTACCATTTAAATATAAGAAAATACTGCCAGCAGAAAAATATATCAATGACACTACAAACCCTCCTAAAGTTCTTATAGAATTTTTTGAAGACATGGATATAAAATCAATTAATTGTTATTCGAATGAAAATAACCAGTGGAGGAAATCAAATATTGAATTTTTAAGTAATCACAAACTTAAAATTAATATTAATGAGAAATTCACTACTGAAAGAGGTCGAATAAATTGTTCATTGAGAGAGTCTAATGGTCTTTGGAGATGGCTTGGTATGCAATTCGTTGTAGCGGAAAAATAATTTTATAATTGTAATTCTTTCCTAACTACTGAATTTGTTAATTTAACTCCTTCAAAATCAGATAAAGAATTTTGTTCTATAATTTGAGCTAATATTTTTGTGTATTCTTCTCCTGTTTCAGCATAATTATCCAGACTGTGTATCAATTTAATGCCTTGTATTGATTTGTTTCTTTCTCTTAGCTGAAATCTTTTTTCCCTAAATTTTTTGTAACCTTTGTGAGTATTTAAATTGTTTTTATATGCTTTTACAGAAGCTCTTAAAATTGGAAATTTTAAAATTTTGTGTTTTTTTTCTTTGCTTCTATCTAGAGGAGCAATACCACTGCCACTCCAAGTCCATTGTCCAAAAATTGCATTACCTTCTAATGCAAATCTTGAAGTTCCCCATCCACTCTCTTTTGCTGCCTGAGCGATTGCTATAGAAATAGGAATGATATCCATTCTTTTTTCAAGTTCTTTTATGCTTCCTTTTTTTACTTTATATTCTTTTAATTTTTGAATTAACCAAGATTTTTCTTTTTCATTGGTCATCTTTTTATTCATAATCCGTTTTAATTTTAATTTATCATTAAAAATTTTTTCATTTTCTGCTACTACTAGTGGCAAAACTATCTTAATGAAAGTCTCTTTTTTTAGCTGAACACTTGATATTTCATCCAGATCCTTGGGAAATTGTGTAAAATAAATTGGTTTAACTAATTTATTATTTCGTACTTTTTTAAGATCGTAATTAACATCTTCAAATAAAGTTAGGACAGTTCTAGTTTTAAGATTTAAGTCAGGTAAAACAAATTCTTTTACTTTGCTTTCTTTTTTTGGAATTTTAGCTACTTCTTTCTTTGACTCAGGCTTTTTTTCTTTAGTTCCAATTTTCGGAATTTTAGCTACTTCCTTCTTTGGCTCAGATTTTTTTTCTATAATTTTTTTTGTATTTAATTGTACGTCTTCTGTTTCAATTATAATATTTTTAATGCTGTACACACCTATTAAAAATAAGGTTATAAAGCTAATTATTGAAGCTTGAACGAAGTATTTACTTGTCTTTTTTTCTTCATCTTTAAAATAATAAGCTTTATTTAAAACTTTAATTGTAAATTTACTAATTGATGAAAAAAAATTTATTACTCCCTGCAACAAAAAAACGAAAAAGTTATTTATGCCTTTTATAATTTTTGAAAAAGAGCTTGTAAATCCGTAGGCAATATCGTCTGCTGTGTCGCCTATTTTATTTCCGGCTTTGTATATTGGTTTTGTAATTTTTTTTGCTTGTATTTCTAATATAGATTTATTGATCTCAGTAGGAATTGGAACATTATTTTTTTTTAATATTAGTTCAATTTGTGGCGTAGTAAGTCGCTTCTTATTTTTAATATAGTTTTGAACTTCAGTGATTCTGTAAATACTTACCAGTTCTAAAAGTTTATCTCTGTAACTAATATTTTTTTTCATAATTATATAGCCTCAACAGATTTTACTTCTTTTACATAATGACAAAGTAAATTTTGTACTCCTTGCTTTAATGTCATCAAAGAACTTGGACATCCAGAACAACTTCCTTGAAGTTCAACTTTAACAACACCATCTTTAAATGATTTAAACTTAATATCTCCACCATCTCTTGCTACTGCAGGTCTAATTTTACTGTCTAAGACTTCTTTTATCTGTTCAATAATTTCTCCTGATTCTTGGCTGCTAACAATTTTTTTTTCAGATTTTTTTAATATTGGATTCTTATTTTTTTCAAAATAATCATTTATATGTGAAATTACCATAGGTTTTAAAGTTTCCCATGAAGTAGTGTTTTCTTTTTTAACAGACAAAAAGTTTTTAGCAAGTAATACAAGTTCAACACCATTAAAACTTAACAGTTCTTTAACAAATGGATTTTTAATTTTACTTATGTCTTTTTTCTGAAATTCTTCAGACCCTATGTCAGATATAATCTCTTCACTTTTAAACTTTAGCGAATCTGGATTGGGAGTTTGTTCTGTTATAATCATATTGAATATATATTATATTAAACCTACTATTTCACGTATCTTTTTTAAGTTTTCCTCAGCTTTAATAAGTGCTTTTTCTTTGCCTTTTTTCAATATCTGCGTCAAATATGTTTTATCGTCCATTAGTTTTTTTATTTCCTTCCCGACTGGGCATATTTCACTTACGAGAATTTCTGTAAGTTTTGATTTAACAAAAGAATATTCTTTTCCAGCCATTTCTTTTAAAGTTTTTTCTAAATTAATTTTAGACATTTCAGAGTAGACGTTTAAAAGGTTTAAAGCCTCAGGTTTTTTTTCTAGAGATTTGATATTATCTGGAATTGGCTCTGAGTCTGATTTGGCTTTTTTAATTTTTTTTGTAATTTCATCGGCGCTATCTTTTAGATTAATTCTCGAAAAATCGGACTCCTCTGATTTACTCATTTTTTTCGTACCATCTCTTAAACTCATCACTCTAGAAATGTTTTTAAGTATGAGTGGCTCTGGTATTGGAAAAAAATTCTTACAATTAAAATCTTTATTAAATTTTTGAGCTATATCTCTTGATAGTTCTAAATGTTGTTTTTGATCTGCTCCAACAGGAACATGAGTTGCTTTATACAATAAAATATCGGCAGCCATTAGATTTGGGTAAATATAAAGTCCTACGCTTGCTTTTTCTTTGTCGGATCCAACTTTATCTTTAAATTGAGTCATTCTGTTTAGCCAACCAACTCTTGATACACAATTTAAAATCCAAGCTAATTCAGCATGACCAGAAACTGAAGATTGATTAAAAATTATACTTTTATCTGCGTCAATGCCGGCTGCTAAAAAACTTGCTGTGGTTTCTAATATATTATTTTTTAATTCATTTGGATCTTGAAAAGTAGTTATTGCATGCAAGTCTACAACACAATAAATACATTCCATTTCTTTTTGAAGTAAAACAAAATTTCTTAGTGCACCAAGATAATTTCCTAGATGAAGGTTACCAGTAGGTTGAACGCCAGAAAAAACTAATTTTTTATTTTCCATTCTAATTTATTTTAAAATTTTTTATTTTTAACACCCCGCTAAAATAACACGATATCAAATAAATACCTCCTACAAAACCGACAATTAATATTAGATAAACTGATTTAAATTTATAGGTATAATCTAAATAATCTGCATAATGGTCAAGTGCAAAAACAAGAATAAGAGACATTAAAATAGTACTTACAAATATTTTAAAGATATTTTTAAATAAATATTTTTGAAGTAACAAAATATTTGAACTATTTAATATGTAAATATAAATTACTATACCAATCCAAGTAGAAATTGAAGTTGCTATTGGAATAATAATAAAACCAATTTTATTAAAAAAAGAAATACTTATAAAAATATTTAATAAAACAATAAAAGATGAAATATAAAACGGTGTCTTTGTATTGTTCCTAGCAAAAAAGAAATTTGATAAAATCTTTACAAGAGCAAATGCTGGAACACCGTAACCAAAATATTTCAAAGCTAAAGCTGTTTTAGAAATATTCTCAGGTGTGAATGAACCATATCCAAATAACGCATTAACGATTTCTTCTGAAGCTAAAATTAGGCCTATACTTGCCGGTATTGACATTAGAAGAGATAGTTCAATTGATCTACTTTGAATATTTGAGATTCTTAAAAAATTTTTTTGGTCAAAGGCTTTAGACAAAACTGGTAAAGATACAGTGCCTACAGCTATACCAGCTAAAGCTAGATTAATTTGATAAACACGATCGGCATAATATAAATATGATACTGCGCTCGTTTCAAATGATGCAATAATAGTTCCAACTAAGATGTTAATTTGAGTTACGCCTGAAGAAAGAACGCTAGGTAAAAGTTTTTTAAAAAAAAATTTTACTTTTTTAGTTAATCTAGTTTTAAATTCAAAAGATGGTTTGTAATATTTTTTTGTAAAATATAGTAAAAATAACAGTTGGAGTAGTCCAGATAAAGTAACTCCATATGATAATTGTTTTGCAAAATTTAAATTAAAAAAATAAGAAATTAATAAACTTATAATCAAGACAAGATTTAAAATTATTGGTGAAGCTGCGGCGGCGGCAAATCTATTATTAGAATTTAAAACTCCTGAAAAAAAGGATGAAACACTTACAAGCAGCAAAAAGGGAAATGTTATTCTTGTAAACTCTACCGCAAGATTAAATTTTTCAATATTTTCTATGAAACCTGGTGCAATTAAATAAACAAGATATGGTGTAAATATTTCTACAAGTAAAATTATAAATAAAAGAATTAGGACTAATAAATTCAAGACCTCATCAGCAAACTTTTTTCCCTTTTTTTGACTTATACTCTTTTCAGAAACGTAACTTGGAATAAAAGCGGCATTGAACGAACCCTCAGAAAATAGACGTCTAAATGTGTTTGGAAGTCTGAAAGCAACAAAAAATGCATCAGCAAAAATTGACGCTCCTAAAAATATTGCAATTAATATGTCTCTTAGATAGCCTGTAATTCTACTTATTAGGGTAAAAAAACTGAAAACATAGGTTGATGATAATAGGTTCATATAAGTTCTAAATTAAGCCACAAATAAAAAATAAATAGTGAAATATAATTATTTATATTACATAATAAAAAACCAAAATGACAAAAAAATCTAAAATTGATCATTATACTGATAAAGAAGCATTGGAATTCCATATAAAAGGAAAGTCGGGCAAAATTGAGATTAATTCATTAAAACCTTTAACTACAAAAAGAGACTTATCCTTGGCTTATTCTCCTGGGGTTGCAGCCCCGGTTAAAGAAATAGCCAAAAGAGCAGATGCAGCCTATGACTACACCAGTAAAGGAAATTTAGTTGCTGTAATAAGTAATGGTTCAGCAATTTTAGGATTAGGAAATCTTGGTTCTCTAGCATCAAAACCTGTCATGGAAGGAAAGGCTGTTTTATTCAAAAGATTTGCAGATATAGACTCTATCGACATTGAAATTAATAGTAATGACACTAATTCTATAATCGAAACTATAAAAAATATAGCGGGAACATTTGGTGGTATTAATCTAGAAGATATTGCAGCACCAGATTGTTTTATTGTTGAGCAAAAACTTAGAGAGCTATTGGATATACCTATTTTTCATGATGATCAGCACGGAACTGCAATTATTACTACTGCCGCTTTGATTAACGCTTTAGACATATCTAAAAAAAAAATTGAAGACGTTAAAATAGTTGTTAATGGTGCTGGCGCTTCAGCTATAGCTTGTTCAAATTTATTTAAAAGTTCTGGAGTAAAAAATGAAAATGTTGTTATGTGCGACAGAAAAGGAGTGATTTATAAGGGAAGAGAGAATGTAGATCAATTTAAGTCTGCTCACGCAATAAACACAAAATTAAGAACCTTGGAAGAGGCAATGAAAGGTGCAGATGTTTTTTTGGGGTTGTCGGCAAAAGATGTCGTTTCTAAAAAAATGATAAAAAGCATGGCAAAAAATCCCATAGTTTTTACCTGCGCAAATCCTGATCCGGAAATCAAACCGGAAGATGTAAAAGATGTGCGGTCGGATGCTATCATAGCCACAGGTAGATCTGATTATCCCAACCAAGTTAATAACTTAATTGGTTTTCCCTATGTATTTAGAGGTGCTTTAGATGTTAGAGCGAAAGAAATTAATGAAGAAATGAAAGTCGCAGCTGCTAAAGCTATAGCCTCTCTCGCAAGAGAAGATGTGCCGGACGAGGTCGTTGCAGCTTACGGGGGAGATAGACCAAAATATGGTAAGGAATACATTATACCTTCAACATTTGACCCTAGATTAATTAGTATAATTCCTTCTGCAGTAGCTGAGGCTGCAATTAAAAGCGGTGTTGCAAGAAAAAAAATTAAAAATTTTGATCTTTATAAAGATGAGCTTATAAATCGTTTGGATCCTTCGATGTCATTAATGCAAGGTATTAATGCTAAAGTAAGAAAAAGTCCTAAGAGAGTTGTTTTTGCTGAGGGTGAAGATAAAAATATGCTTAAAGCAGCGATTGAATTTGGTAAAAATAAATTAGGTACTCCTATTTTAATAGGAGCTGAAAAAAGAATTAGAGAACAATTAAAAAAAATAGGTCTTGATGAAAATCACAAGATTCAAATTGTAAACTCTACGGATAAAATCAAAAGAGAGAAATACGTTAAATATTTATATAAAAAGCTTCAAAGAGATGGTCAGCTTGAAAGAGATGTTGATCGTTTAGTTAGAAATGAGCGAATAGCCTGGGGTTCTTCAATGATAGCGTGTGGAGATGCAGACGCCATGGTAACAGGTAATATAAGACATTATGCTGCTTCAATTGAAAAACTAAAAAAAGTTGTAGATCCTAGACCAGGAGAGCCAATTTTCGGAATGACTATGATGATATCCAAAGGTAAAACAATTTTAGTAGCTGACACAAATGTTCAGGATTTTCCCTCAGCCGAAAGACTGGTAGATGTATCAATATCTTGTGTTAGAGTAGCAAGGTTATTTGGTTTTGATCCTAAGGTTGCCTTTTTATCTCACTCCACATTCGGAAAACCAGTTTCAAAAAATACGAAGCACGTAAGAGATGCTATCGAACTATTAAAAAATAAAAAAGTAGATTTTGATTTCGATGGTGAAATGCAGCCTGATGTTGCTTTAAATTCAATATATCAAGAAATCTATCCTTTTTCAAAAATCGTTGGAAACGCAAATATTTTAATCATGCCTGCTTTACACAGCGCTGCAATATCTACGAAATTAATGAAATCATTTGGGGGAGCAAAACTTATAGGTCCCCTTTTAATAGGCTTAGGTTTACCAATAGAAGTAGCTCCATTAAGAAGCTCTACATCTGAAATTTTAAACCTTGCTTCTATAGCTGCTTATTCATCTGATGTTATAGATTACAAAAAAAACTAAGATTTATTTCTACTCAACTCTGAGACAAGATAAATTGTTGGGACCACTTCTTTAACATCGTAAATTTTATTTGCTTCATTTATAACGGCTTTCTTTTCTTCCGGGTTTAAAGCTATACCAAATATATAAATCTTTTGATTAATGGTTTCCAAAGTATAATTATTTGATTTTATGATTTTACTAAATACAAGAGCTGTTCTTAATTGTGAAGTTATTAAAATATCTTTTGCTGTATTTTTAAAATTAGATTGACCTTTTATTTCAATTGCATTTTTAACAGACCTTACACCTTTAGTTTCCCAAGCCAATTTCGTAACTTTAATTTTTTCTTCTGGACCATCTACTTTTCCAGTAACAAATATTCTGCCATCTAATACTTCGACTTGAATTCCAAACAAATATTCTTTGTTGGTCAAAGTAAGCCTCGCGATTAAATTTTTTTGCATTATTGTATCATCAATTTGCATGCCGACTGTTCTGGGATCAAAAGTGATGCTGACACCTCTTCCAAAAGTACCAATATTTTTTGAACCGCAAGAAACAAGAAAAATAAATAAAATTGATAAACTAAGAATTTTTTTCATTTTTTTTTAAACTTAAACAAATTTTGTATGCTTCTTTTTTTGGCATTTTTTCTTTAATCGAAATCAACTCTACTGCATCTTTCAAGCTATATCTTTTTAAGTATTTGCTTGCTTCAATTTTTATTTTACTTGAGTCGACTATATTTTTATTCTTATTATATTTTTTCGAAATTACAACAGTTAACTCTCCTTTTAAATTTGTGTTAAAATTTTTGATTGATTCCACGTCTTCTCTATAAAAAGTTTCATGTATTTTGGTTATTTCTCTCGCGATTAGTATTTTTCTTCCTAGAAAAAAATTCTTAAATTTTTTAAGGTAAAAATTAATTTTTACACCAGGTATAAACATTACAATTGAAAAATCTAAGTTTTTAATTTTGTTAAGCTCTTTATCTAACTCTTTTTCTTTTTTTGATAAAAATCCATAAAAAAGAAATTTATCTTCAAAACCAGAGACAACTATTGACGCGGTAACTGAAGATGCGCCAGGTATAGGAAAAATGTTAATATTATTTTCTATACATGATTTAACAAGTAATTGACCCGGATCAGATATAATTGGTGTTCCAGCGTCTGAAATTAAAGACAAAATTTTGCCCTCATTTAAATATGTTATAGTTTTTAAGAGCTCTTTTTTTTCGTTAAACTTATGATAGGAAAGCAACTTTTTTTTAATGCCAAGGTGATTTAACAATTTTAATGATCTTCTAGTATCTTCACATAATATGATATCTGATTTTTTTAATATATCTATAGCTCTTATTGTTATATCATCCAAGTTTCCTATTGGGGTGGAAACAATGTATAGACCTGGCAAAACTATTTTCATTTAAATGATAAAATTATTTTTTATATCTTTACTCTATATATCGGTTATTTTTAACATAAATATTCATGCTAGTGAAAATAACAAAGAACTCAAGATAGGATTATTAGCTCCTTTTTCAGGAGATTATAAAAGTTTAGGAAATTCACTTTTGTTTTCTACTCAACTTGCTCTGGAAGAAATAAATGATAAAAAAATTAAGATAATACCAAGAGACTCTGGAACAAATGATAAAGAAAAACTAAATATTGCTATTAAAGAAATAATTGATGCTGGTGCAAAAGTAATTATTGGTCCAACTGATTATGATGACTTAGATGAATTAAAAAAATATAAAAATACAGTTTTTATTTCTTTATCAAATCGAAGCCCGGAAACAAAAGAAAATGTGATTAGTATAGGTTTAAGTTTAGAGTCTCAAATAAAATCAATAATTAACTTTCTTGAAAAAGAAAATAAAACTAAAACTGTAGTAATGTACCCTGAAAATCATTACTCTGACTTTGTCGAAAACCAATTAAAAAAAATTAATTTTAAAAGTTATAAAACTTTTAAATATAGCTCTAATCCCAAAGTTCTAACCGGAGAAATTGAAAAATTAACAAACTATTCTCAAAGAAAAAGAAATTTAGAGTATAGAAAAAAAATTTTAGAGAAAAAAGAAGATGAAAAATCTAAAAGAGAACTAACTCAACTTGAACAAATGTATACAATAGGGGAAGTAGATTTTGACTCTTTGATTATTATTGATTTTGGTAATAGCCTTAAAAGCGCTTTGGCCTCTCTAATTTTCTCTGACGTAAATGATAAAACTGTATTATTTACAACTGTTAATCAATGGTTTGACAAAAGCATATTTTATGAAAACTCTGTAAAAAATTTATACTATCCATCAGTGGATTTAAAAAATTTTAGAAACTACAACACTAAGTATTTTAAAACTTTTGAAACTTATCCAAATGAAATTACTATTTTGTCATATGATGCTATAGGCCTAATCTATTATGTTTGGAAAAAAAACAATGGAATAAAATCGATTAATGATTTTTTTATTGATGAAACAATAAAAGGTAAAATAGGTGAGTTTCAATTTACTAAAGAAAAGGTTAATCAAAAATTAAAAATTTACAAAACAGATAAAGAAAAATTTATTTTAAATTAATTTTTTTTTTATTTTTTTAAATGCGATAGATCTGTGATCAATTAATACTTTTTTTTTATAATTCATTTCTCCAAAAGTTTTTTTATATTTTAACGGTATAAAAATTGAGTCATAACCAAATCCGTTTTGACCTTTTATTTTATCTGAAATATTTCCTGTTATTTTTCCAACAGAATTTATCATTTTACCGTTAGGATATTTAACAGATAACGCTGATACAAAAGTTGCTTTAGTATTCTTATTTATTTTATTTCTATTTTTGCGTTTTACCATTTTAATTATTTTTCTCATAGCATTTTTAAAACCACCATATCTTTTTCCCCATCTTGCAGAGTAAATTCCTGGTTTTTGATCTAAACAATTAACCATTAAACCTGAGTCATCAGATATACAAATATGTTTTGTTTTTTTACTAAAATAATTAGCTTTAATTTTCGAATTAGCTAAAAATGTTTTGCCCGTTTCCTTAGGACTATTAATTCCGAATTCATAAGGAGACATTTTTTTAATTTTTTTGGGCAGTAAATCACTTAGCTCTTTAAATTTGCCTCTATTATGAGTGCCTATAACAATTTTTTTAATTTTTTTCATAACTTACTAGTAATTAAACATTTAATTCCTATATAGCAATTATGGACAATAAGAACAAAAAAGAAATTGAGAAAAACTCAGAAAAAAATGAAAATTCTGAAGAAAAAGAAATTTCAACCGAAACTAAACTTAAAGAAACTGAAGACAAGCTTTTAAGAACGCTTGCTGAAGTAGAAAACCAAAGAAGAAGGTTTGAAAAAGAGACAAAAGAAGCTTTTGAGTATGGAGGATTTAATTTTGCTAGAGAAACTCTTGGACTATTGGACAATCTTCAAAGAGCAAAAATTTCTATAAAAAATGATGCTACTTTGAAAGAAAGCAAACATTTAGATAAATTTATTAAGAATATAGAAATATTAGAAAAAGACTTAGTAAGTATTTTTGAAAAAAACAATATCAAGAAAATAAACTGCACTAATGAAAAATTTGATCCAAATTTACATCAGGCTATGCTTGAAATTGAAGATGATGACAAAGAACCAGGTATTGTCGTCCAAGAAATTCAGCCAGGTTATAAGTTTGGCGAAAGACTGCTAAGACCCTCATTTGTAGGGGTTTCAAAGAAAAAAGACGTAAAAAAGGATAATAAAAATTAACTAAATACACCTTGTAGAAACAAAAAAAACACCCATATAAGCTAACAACAAAAGGAAAATATAATGAGCAGAGTAATTGGAATAGACCTTGGAACAACTAATTCATGTGTATCAATCATGGAAGGTTCTCAAGCTAAAGTTTTAGAAAATACTGAAGGAGCTAGGACTACTCCTTCTGTAGTTGCTTTTGTTGAAAATGATGAAAAACTTGTTGGGCAACCAGCTAAAAGACAAGCGGTAACTAACCCGCAAGATACTATTTTTGCAGCTAAAAGACTAATAGGTAGATCTTTCGATGATGAAACAGTAAAAAAAGACGTCGGCAAAGTTCCTTTTAAAATAGTGAAATCTGAAAACGGTGAGGCTTGGGTTGAAGGTAAAGGAAAAAAATATTCACCTTCTCAAATATCAGCTTTTATTTTACAAAAAATGAAAGAAACAGCAGAAAAATATTTAGGTCAAGCTGTTACCAAAGCCGTTATTACCGTACCGGCATACTTTAATGATGCTCAAAGACAAGCTACAAAAGATGCAGGAAAAATTGCTGGTCTAGAGGTATTAAGAATCATAAATGAACCTACGGCAGCTGCGCTAACTTATGGTTTAGATAAAAAACAAGGAAAAAAAATTGCTGTTTATGATCTTGGTGGAGGAACATTTGATGTTTCTATATTAGAAATTGGCGATGGAGTTTTTGAAGTAAAATCTACGAACGGTGACACTTTTTTAGGTGGCGAAGATTTCGATGATGAAATTGTACAATATCTAATCGATGAATTTAAAAAAGACAATGGAATTGATTTAAGAAACGATAAACTAGCGTTACAAAGATTAAAAGAGGCAGCAGAAAAAGCTAAGATAGAACTTTCTTCTGCAACTCAAACTGAAATTAATCTTCCTTTTATTACTGCAGATAAAACTGGACCCAAACATGTAAATTTAAAATTTACAAGAGCAAAGCTTGAAGCTTTGGTCTCCGGTTTAGTTGAAAAAACTTTGGTTCCATGCAAAACAGCTCTGAAAGATTCTGGTTTTTCAGCAGCTGAAATAAATGAAGTAGTTTTGGTTGGTGGTATGACTAGAATGCCTAAAATTATTGAAACGGTAAAAAACTTTTTTGGAAAAGAACCTAACAAAAGTGTAAACCCGGATGAAGTAGTTGCAATGGGAGCAGCTATTCAAGCAGGGGTTCTGCAAGGTGATGTTAAAGATGTTCTTTTGTTAGATGTCACGCCTCTGTCTTTAGGTATAGAAACTCTAGGTGGGGTATCAACAAAATTAATTGACAAAAATACAACTATTCCAACTAAAAAAAGTCAGGTTTTTTCTACAGCAGAAGATAATCAGCCTGCTGTTTCAATTAGAGTTCTGCAAGGTGAAAGGGAAATGGCCTCAGATAACAAAATTCTAGGAAATTTCGAGCTGGTTGGAATACCTCCAGCTGCTAGAGGAACTCCACAAATTGAAGTTACATTTGATATAGATGCAAATGGAATTGTAAATGTTTCAGCTAAAGACAAAGGAACGGGAAAAGAACAAAAAATTCAAATTCAAGCTTCAGGCGGGTTATCTGAAGAAGAGATTAAAAAAATGGTCAAAGATGCAGAAGCAAACAAAGAAGCAGATAAAAAGAAAAGAGAGACTGTTGATGCGAGAAACCAGGCTGATAGTTTAGTTTTTTCTACAGAAAAAAGTTTAAAAGAACATGGTGAAAAAATTTCTGCAGAAGAAAAAAAAGCCATAGAAAATGGAATTGCCGATCTTAAAAAATCTTTAGCAGGAACAGATGCTGAAGATATTAAGAAAAAAACTCAAAATTTAATTCAAGTTTCAATGAAACTAGGTGAAGCTGTTTATAAAAGCCAGCAAAAACCAGAAGCTAAAGAAAAAGAATCAAAAGACGCTAAACCAGGAGATAAAGAGAACGTTGTAGATGCAGATTTTGAAGATGTAAAAGACGATAAAGAAAAAAGCGCCTAAGAAATTAATAAAGGAGACGTCCTGTGGCTAAAAGAGATTATTATGATGTCTTAGGTGTAACAAAGTCGGCATCTAAAGATGAGATTAAAAAAGCGTATCGCAAATTAGCACTTAAGTATCATCCAGATAAAACAAAGGGAGATAAAACCTCTGAAGAAAAATTCAAAGAGGCAAGTGAAGCTTATCACGTACTTTCGGACGAAAAAAGAAAAACAAACTACGATCAATTTGGACATGCCGCTTTTGAGGGGTCTGGAGGAAGAGGTCAAGGTTTTGGAGGATTTGATTTTAATTCTTCCTCGTTCTCTGACATATTCGAAGATTTCTTTGGAGATTTTGGAAATGGGACACCTAGAAGATCTAGCAACAGAGGTAACGATTTAAGATACGATATAAGTATTTCTTTGGAGGAAGCTTATAAAGGATTAGAAAAGAATGTAAAATATACTACATATAAAAAATGTTCTTCATGCTCTGGTAGTGGAGCTGCAAAAGGATCTAAGCCTATAAAATGTGATTATTGTTCTGGAAGAGGTAAAGTTAGATCTAACCAAGGGTTTTTTACAATTCAACAAACTTGTCATCAATGTAGTGGTTATGGAGAAACAATAGGAAACCCATGTAAGTCATGTAACGGAAATGGAAAAACTCAAGGTAGTGAAAATGTGACCGTAAAAATTCCTAGAGGAGTTGATGATGGAACTAGAATAAGATTATCTGGTAAGGGTGAAGCTGGTTCTAAAGGAGGATCAAGTGGGGACCTATATCTTTTTATTTCAGTTGACAATCATAATATTTTTAAAAGATCAGAAGAAAATTTATACTATGAACTTCCAATTTCTTTATCAAATGCAACTTTGGGTACAACAGTAGAAGTCCCTTCAATTGACGGCGGAAAATCTAAAATTAAAATTCCTGCAGGAACCCAATATGGTAAACAGTTTAGACTTAAAGGTAAGGGTATGCCTATTCTGAGAAAAAGTGTTCTAGGAGACTTATATATAAGAGTTGTAACCCAAGTACCTACTTCTTTATCTAAGAGACAAAAAGAAATATTAGAAGAATTTAATGAAATAGAAGCTAATAAGCCTGACCCGGTAATTAAAAGCTTTTTTGAAAAAGCTAAGAAGTTTTGGAAAAGCTCATAATATAAATGGAAACTAGTCAAATAATGTCTGCAATCTTTTTAATTGCAGTGTTAATATTAATCTTACCTGGATTTTTATCTACAAATAATAAGATTAAACAGTTCATGAAAAATCTTTCTATTTGGTCTATAATTATACTTGTTATTATTGTACTTATTTACTTAATTTAATAATGAGAAAAATCAATTTAGCTATTACAGGATGTTTGGGGAGAATGGGTCAACAGTTGATCAGATCTTCTAATAAAAATAAAAATTTTAAATTAGTATCTTTAACAGAAAGTAGAAAGTTTAAAAAAAAAATATCTGGTGTTAAACTGAACCTAAATACTGCTAGTGCATTTAAAAAAGCAAATGTAATAATTGATTTTACTATTCCTAAATGTACTTTGGAAGTTTTGAAATTTGCAGCAAAACAAAAAAAAAGAGTTATCATTGGCACAACTGGATTTACTAAAAAACAAGAAAAAATTATTAAGAATTATTCAAGAAAAATTCCTATTTTAAAAGCTGGAAATATGAGTTTAGGAGTAAATCTATTAACGTATTTAACTGAAATAGCTTCAAGATCTCTTGACAAAAATTTTTTAAGTAAAGTTTTTGAAATTCACCATAGACGTAAAAAAGATTATCCCTCTGGAACAGCTTTAATGCTCGGAAAAGGAATAGCTATAGGACAAAATAAAGGCTTATATAAATTGATGGGGAAAAAATATTTAAATAAAAAGTCTTTTCCTTACGGCAAAAAAATTAACTTTAATTCTCTTAGAAAAGGATCTGTTGTAGGTAAACATGAAGTCTCTTTTTCTAGTGGGAATGAAATGATTAGCTTGCATCATGAAGCTTTTGATAGAGCATTATTTGCTGAAGGTGCGTTAACTGCTGCAAAATGGATAATAGGGAAAAAACCTGGTCTGTATTCCATGCGAAACGTTTTAAATTTCAAGTAGTGAATAATAAAGAAAAATCAAAGATTATTTTAAAGAACTTAAATAAAATTTATCCCAAAGTTCCGATACCTTTAAACTACAGTAACATATTTACTCTTTTAATTTCAGTTTTGCTCTCTGCTCAATGCACTGATGTCAATGTAAACAATGTTACAAAGAATATTTATCCAAAATACTATCGTCCTCATCATTTTGTAAAATTGGGAAGAAAAAAGATTGAAAGATTAATCAAAAGAATAGGTATTTTTAGAATAAAAGCTAAAAGTATTTTTTATTTATCTAAAACTTTGGTTGAAAAATATAAAGGGAAAGTTCCTAATACTTTTGAGAAGTTGGAACAACTTCCTGGTGTTGGTCATAAAACAGCTAGCGTAGTAATGTCTCAAGGTTTTGGCTATCCTGCTTTTCCAGTTGATACTCACATTCACAGGCTAGCTCAGAGATGGGGCTTAACTAATGGCAAGAATGTAATCCAAACCGAAAAGGACCTAAAAAAAATTTTTCCCAAAAAATACTGGAACAGACTTCATTTACAAATAATCTGGTATGGAAGAGAGTATTGTAAGGCCAGAGATTGTTATGGAATAACTTGTAAAATTTGCAAAAACTGTTATCCCAATAGAAAAAAACCAATTAAAACAAAAAAAGCTTAATGAAAATAGTAGGGATAGGTAACGCAATTGTTGATGTAATTTGTAAAGTTCAAGACGATTTCTTAGTTAAAAATGATCTTACGAAAAGTACTATGAAATTGATTAATGAAGAAGATCTTAAAAAACTACTGCACAATCTAAAAATTGAAGAAACAGTATCAGGCGGCTCAGTAGCCAATTCAATCGTTGGACTATCTCAATTAGGTAATGAAGTTGGTTTTATTGGAAAAATAAATAATGACAAATTCGGAGAAAAATACGAACAAGGTTTGGAAAAAGAAAAAGTAAAATATATTTATAATAAAAAAAAAGAATTATTACCAACCGGAACATGCTTAGTCTTAATAACGCCCGACTCCGAAAGAACAATGTGTACTTTTCTTGGTATAGCGGGAAAAATAAACAAAAATGATGTTGATATCAATAGAATCAAAAGTGCTGAACTTGTGTTTCTTGAAGGATATTTGTGGGATGAAGGAGAACCTAGAAGAGCACTTGAAAATGTAATTGAGGCGTCAAATAAGGTTGCTATGACACTATCAGATTTATTTTGTGTAGATAGACATAAAAAAAATTTCTTGGATTTGGTTAAGAATAAACTTGATATAACATTTGCTAATGAACAAGAAATTATGTCTTTAATTAATACAAAAAAATTCAATGATGTTATAGACTTTGCGAAGATCTTGAAAAAACTTGTAGTTATAACTAAAGGTGAAAATGGTGCTACAGCTATTCTGGGCGATGAAGTTGTAGAATGTGAAGCTCAAAAAAATTTAAAAGTAAAAGATTTGACCGGCGCAGGAGATCTTTTCGCAGCAGGGTATTTACATGGACATATTAACAATTTATCACTTAAAGAAAGCCTTCTAAAAGGGACTGAAATGTCCTCTAAAATAATTCAAAAAATTGGAGCTAGACTTTAACTTTTTTTCTTTCTCTTTTAAAACTGCCTTTGCCCTTTTTTGGTTTTACGACTCTAGTTCTGTATTTGTTTGAGTGAAGATCTTTTGCGATTTTGTTTCTTTTTTTCAAATAAAATAGCCTTTTTTGTTATTCATTATGAGCTCGTCTTTAAAATTTTCTAGGATTTTTTTCCTTAACCTATAAATATGTGTTTCTACTGTGTGAGTATCAGCTTCGGATGAATAATTCCAAACTTTTTCTAATATATATTTTTTCGGTAAAGGCTTTTTTTCCTTAAGCAAAAGTTCTAAAAGTTTTATTTCTTTTTCTGTTACAATAATAAAAAATCCATTTTTTTTTAATTTTTTTTCATTTTTATCTAAAATATAATCTTTTATATGAACTGAAGAATTAGAAGCAAATTGTTTGCTTGTTATAAGTTGTGAAATTTTATTATTAAATTCTTCTATACTAGTTGGCAAAGATATTTCTTCGTCAAATTGAATCAATTTTTTTGTTAGATCTTTGATAATTAACTTTGGCTTGTTTGATATTGCATTTACTAAATCAATCTGATTTTTGTCAAGAAAATCCCCTTTAATAATTATGGCCTTATAATCGTATTTTAATAGGTCTTCGGATATCTTATCTGAGATTATTATATTAAAATTT
>MDTB01089870.1_pt1 | contig 27395 bp, 48 predicted proteins | sample 811161 | NCBI WGS metagenome assembly MDTB01 (sample SAMN05326650, study PRJNA326480) | marine metagenome | isolation source: seawater | place: Mediterranean Sea | collected 2009 | reverse complement strand
AGAAAAACTTGGAATATCTAAACACATACTCCAGTCTGCTGTGTGTTCTAACCATCTAAGAATATCTAATCTAATCTTATCGTTTTTGTGTCCTGGTGTAAAGAAGTTATCCCAATCAAATTTAAGAATACCTTTAGCAACTTGGAAGCCACCTGAGTCACCTAATATAATTGTTTTGTCTCTTGGCCTGTCTTGCACAAATGCTTCTTGAACCTTTGACTTCTCTATATCTAACTTGGCGTGTCCTGCCGAATACAATCCCCATTTATAGTTAAACATACCTTTGTCATCATATAAAAATTTAAGACTGTCTAGTCCTTTAGGTAATGCTTTAGGAATTCGATCACCCCATTTCTCTTTTGCATTCTTACTCAATAAGTCTGCGTATATGAAACTTATAGCTGGTAAAAATACTGCGTAGTCTTTGTTAGTGTTTGTGAGATTGATGCTCAATGTTACCCTCCATATACTTTTGTTTAAAATAATCGTGTGTTACATACGATGCTGTAACGAAACCTGCAACAAAGATTGCCAAATATATTAAAGTGTTTCTAATATTCTTTGCAAATCCACCTTTGCCTTTGTTCTTTTTGTATGCTCTCCACATCCAATAAAATCCTGCAATAGTTAATATTATACTGATTGCAATCACCCAAGGATTGTTTGCAATCGTGGCACCTGCGGCACCAAAAATTAAAAATATTAATCCGTTAATATAACAAGCTGGACACATTATTCATTATCTTTCTTTTTCATCCATAATTTAAATTCATTTGGAAAATGTTTTTTTAAATGATCTAAACATATTTGTATTGTAAAATTATCAACCCTATTTTTTTCAAAAGTTAATGTATCTAAATTTAAAATATACGTTGCTGTATCCATATGAAACTTTTTTAATTTTATAACATATTCTACGTCTTCTACAATTCCTTTTTCATAACCTTTTTGTTCAGTACGGGCATTCGGTGCCGGAGTTTGTATATGTGTACCGATTATAAATCTTCCTTTTTTATTTGCCATTATTTTTGACTCCTAATTTGTTCAAGCTCGATCATTGTTGCCGCTAAATTTATTTCTGGATCAACGACTATTGCGTGATTAACTAGTCCTTGTCTAATTGCCAACAAAGCTTTTGCTTGTTTTAATTCATCTTCGCCAAACCAAAATAAGTTTTCATACATCTTACGATATACTTTTTCATATTGTTCTGAATCTGCGTGTTCAATGATATATTCTCTTGCTTTTTTAATATCACCATTTTGAAATAGTGCAACATAAGTAACCTCAACATCACCATCTGTTGTATCACCGTTTTGTGGTTGTGTTAATTCACCTGTTTGTGAATTCATTTGACATACGTTAATACATTTTCTTAAATCAGGATATGTTGCTTTTACATAAGTTGTTAGTGTTTCAATATCGAACTTAACACCTTCTTCGGTTAGAATTTCTCCTGATCTAACCATAAACATTTTTTCATCAAGTTTTAATATTTTAAAACCTTGACATCTACTATGAATTGCTGGAATAATTCTACGTTCGTAATTACAAGTTAGTAAAAATCTACAAGTTGATGCATACTGTTCCATTACACCACGTAATGCCGCTTGTCCGTTTGGACTTATATAATCTGCTTCGTCAAGTATGATATATTTAAATTCACCAAATGGCATTGTTTGTGAAAAGTTTGTAATTTTATCTCTAATTACATCTACTGAGTTTTCACTTGATGCATTTATTTGTAATACATCACCCCAATCGACCTTTAATTCGTGTAATAGTAATTTTGCTAATGTAGTTTTACCTGTGCCTGGTGCACCACTGAATAACAAATGCGGTATAGCATTTGAATTAATCCAAGATTCTACTTGTGATTTTTGTACATCATCTCTAAAAACATATTCTTTGATGTTTTTAGGTCTATATTTTTCTACCCAGAGCTCTTTCATAGTCCTTGTAGTATATTATATAAAATTAGAAATGTCAATTTTTTAGTTTTAAAATTGTAGGAATTTTTTTGTCTTTGAAACTGATAGTTAATTCATCACAACCAACATTTTCCCAATACCAGTCCTTATTGTAAACATATCCAAGTTTACCCAATTGGTTGGACACGTGGGCTACTGCATCAACTTCTCTATAATTGGCATTAAGAGCACCACCTTCTACTGATGTATTATGTGATTGTCCTAAATATTCGTCTCTTTTAGAAAGTTTATCTACGTCTAATGTTATGCTGTTTTTAAATTTATATTCGTCAAACATTTATATCCATTGGTTTTTCGTCTTGAACACCTAATATATGATCATTGTCAATTAATCTACAATCAAAAGACTCTTTTCCGGTATCGAGTTTAAATCCTCTAGTCCAATATCCGTGCTCTAGTAATACCCATTGACCTTCTTTGAGGAAGTCAACTAATCTGCCAACTCTATATACCTGAGCCCATCTGGCACGGATACCTCTATCTTTGCCATCATCATCCGGTATAATAATACCACCTTTTGTTATTTGCTGTCCTTTTTCGATAGTCTTGACAAGAACTTTATTTTTCAGTGGTGTTATATCACCGTGTATTATGTTCATTAATATTACTCTTCTACTTCTTGTATTTCAATGTCACCGTTTGGCAATTCAACTTCTTTTGTTTTTTTAACCTTTGTTTTTTTAGGTTTAACAATAGATGCTGATTGTTCAACGACTGGCTTGTCGTCTACAGCGTCTTTAATAGAAACTGATTGTACAACTGCTTTAGGATTATTTTGATAATATGCTCTAGCTACTTGATCTCTTTCAGCAATAACTTTACCACCTTTGCCAAGTTTATCACCTCTTGCATTAACTTTCATATTTCCTAATGCAATTTCTTTTTCATTTTTAAGAGACAAGGCATCCATATCAATCATTTGTCCTTGATTTGTTCTTCTTTGTACCATAATTACGTTCTCCTTGTTAATATTAACATATAACTTTATTTATCGCAAGAAATCATTAATATCAAGCTTGTATAGTATTGAGTTTACCTTATGTACTCCAATTAAGTATAATATATAGCTGGAAACACTCGATCCTCTACCTACTCCCCATACTATATTATTTGTACGCATTAAGTCAATCAAATAAATTAAAAATCTTAGTACCGGATATAGTCCAAATTTTTGATACAATACTAGCTCTTCTTTTACCCTATCAATTTCTTCACTTGTTTTTGCCAGTCCCAAAACATAAGATTCAATATCAATCGATTTGAACTTGTCTGGCATATACCAATCTTTTTGATTTTGTGCGTCAAATGATTGTACATCTAAATCTTCTAATCCTTTGAGTATTTTTCCTGTTTTTAATTGTGAAACAGTTTTATTATATTGATCAAGTAATGTTTTTTCAATATTAAGTTCACTTATGTCTTTACCATTATAAAGACATTCTAAAACTTCTTGATCTTCTAATATCGCACGACCTAAATTGTCAGTTTTCATATTAGTAGTATATAATATTAAAATGATTTTGTCAAGAAACTTACATCAACCAGTTTTTAAAATCTGGTAATTGTTTATGTAGATCTAATCCTCTTTTTTGTTTTAGTTCTTCAAAATAATCTAAGAATTGATCTCTATATTTGTCCGTGGATTTAATATTCTCCAAACTATTCAGTATCTGTCCTAAACAAGCTGGATGATTAATTTTAAAATCATCAAATTTTATTACTTTATGTAGTGAAACAATTTTATCTCTTATTTCTTTCAGGACTCTTGGTTTTAAAATATCACATCTCAGGTAATTAGGATATGCTACGAACACAGGATTCACCCAGTCTATGGCTTTGTTTCCATTTGCCCAAACTAATAAGTCTGGTAAATTATGAACTGTTATAGCTGTGATGGTTGAGTTAATTTCCATTTCAACGTTTTTGCCAAACATAGATCTCATATGTTTAATATTCTCATCTACTTCTTTCCAATTTGATCTGTACCTTTGTATTTCACTATATTTTCCTATCGCATCTACACTTATTGATAAAGTCACCGTTTTAAATTTATTCAACATATCTGCTGTCTCTTGAGTTATTTTGTTTGACCCATTTGTAGTGATATGGAATTTGATATTATGTGCTATAGGTAATACTGTTTTCATTATTTTATGTAGATATGATATGTTATAGAAAGGTTCGCCGCCTGCTATTGTAATCTTTTTTAAGTTTTTAGCTTTACGCATAAACTTTAAAATATGTTCTTCATTATCACCCCAATTTACTATTGGATTTTTAATACCTTTTTCTTTGGCAATTAAGTGCGAATAGTCTTCACTGCACATCACACACTTGAAATTGCATATATTGTTCATAAACAAATCCATATGCTCGATATATTCAATAGGTCTTTTTATTGTTTTTTCATTGTCAGGTATTGTATTTTTCGCTAACTGGTAATCATACCCTTTTTGCCTAGGAGACGTTATACCATTTTTTTCGTGTATCACACAAGGCATACAGCCGGCCGGTGGTACATTGTCTAAAGCTGATTGTCTTATATCTTTTAATGTCTGATGATTTTGTATTTGCCAATCTGTAATTTTTTTACTGGCTTTGTAATTTCTATATTGCTCTTCATCTGTTGGCCTGTCAATACTTGAATTATAATGGCAACAAGGCTCTACACTACCATCACTGCTGATACTCACAGCTCTCCAGAAATAAGAACAATCATACATACAGCTATTTAAATGAATTTAGTCTTGTTTATCGCTATTTTTATCTTCGTGCCATTTTTCATCAAATTCTTTCAAAGCAACGTCTAATCTTTTATCACCTTTGTTGTCATTAATGTAATACATCAGTTCAAAAAGATAATCTGATATTTCTTTAGGACTATGATTTAAGATCAGTTTAGATAAAAATACTTTACAACGTTTTTTAAGTTCGTCGTGAGAGAACACTATCCTGGGAGACAAATCGTCCCCAACGTGTCCTACATTTTTTTCTGATTTATTGTCCCGTTTCTTCATTTTCCTCCTCACCTATAATTTTCGAATCTCCTGGAAAAAATTTGTTGTATAAATCTACTTTTCTTTTTTCCATTCTGCCTCTTGCTTCAATTAATAGATGAGCTTGGATTGATCTTAGTTGTGGTAATGATGAAACTAACTGATTAGTTCTTGTAACATACGAAATCTTTTTGTTAAGATTTGATAATCTATCTGCTAATTCTTTATCGCTGAGATTTGTATATGATAATTCCATAATATTATACCGCGAAGGATTCTCCACATCCACAAGATGATGATGCTGATGGATTATTAATTTGGAATGATGATCCAAATGCTTCTTCAACATAATCAATAGATGTGCCTGACAAATATAATAACCCAGCGCCATCAACGACAAACTTTCCATTTTCTACAGGAATAATTTCATCGTCTTTTTCTATTTCAGTTTCATCAATAAAACTCCAGTCGTACTTAAACCCTGCACAACCGCCACCCAGTACTGATAGCTTAACTGCCGCTTTGTTATTTTTTTGACACAAATAAGTTATTTGCTTTTTTGCGTTATCTGTTACTTCAAACAAGCTCATAAATTTATTTAAAATCCTTTATATGTTATTATGTAGTAAGATAACGATTTTTGTCAAGTTCTAATCGCTGTCTTAACGTTTTTTGTAGTCTTTTTCTTCTACGTTGACGAGCTTTTTTATTACCTTGTAACAATTTTCCAAATTTAGTCAACTGTCTATGGTTTTCATTAAACCATTGTACATAAGTTACTGCCCTTGAAAATGCATCTAAATTATCAGATCTGATGTTTGGTTTATAAAGTAATTTTCCGTCATTGTTAGTAGTAAAAGGTGTGAGCTTTACATATAACTCACCTTCATATTCAATAACATTTCCGCCAACCTTATTAGTCTTATGCCAATAAGATTTTTGTGCTGGTGCCCTTTGTTCTAAATATTCTGGTTCGTCAATAATCAATACGTTATTCGTATGATCTAAAGTTTCCCAGAACATTCGTGGAAACCAACTGTTCTTGCCATTCCAAGAAATAGTTTCAGCTCGTTCTTCTTTAACTTCCCAGGCCATAAAGTAGCCAGGCTTATCTGAATAAGTTCCCCTGGCTACTACTAATTCATCTCCGTCTGTATTAAGCCGTGACGATCTCCAAACTGATTCTTCAATCTTGCAGGCAGTTTTATAATTGTTTAACCGCATTTTTCGATTCTTGAATTTCTTTTCTAATTGCTTTTGTTAATTTTCCAATTTCAGCTAGAGCTTTTCTGGCTCTTGTTCCGGCCGCCTTGTTACCTTCAGAAAATTTAGCAAAATTTTCATTAAAAGTTGAAAATTGTAATTCAAGTTCTTTTGCATTTGTACTTGTTATTTCCATAATAAGTTATCTCCTTATTCATTATTATAATATAAAGTTAACCCCAGATTACTGAATAGCAGTGGAGCAACGACCAATACCCAGGTCTGGGGTCCACTCAGTACCGCGAGTTTTATATCCATATTCTTTCGTAACCTACTCCATTAGTGGGGATTACTCAAGTACTAATTATATTTAGCTTTAACTCTTAGCTGGGTTTCTAGTTTCTAATGCTTTTGGAAATATAGTTGATACGGCATCTTTATATACTAATTGAGTATTGCTATCTCTTTCAAGCAAAAAGCAGTTTTCATCGTGCTTTGTTATTTTGCCAATTAGTTTGATACCATTTTTAAGAAAGGCAGTGATTTGTACATCAGATGCCATTATAGTTTGATAAAATTCTTGCTCTACATTGTTGTTCATTTTGTTGCTCCAAAGTTATTTAGCCTGGAACAATTATTTTTGCATTGAATAAACGGGAAATTCTGCTTTACCTATTCGTGGTTCATAGTAGCCTACAGCCATACCATTGACTAGCTCAACCCAGTACTTTACTTCTTTCTCAGGTCCTGGCCAACCTTCATTTAAACCGTTGACTTCTTTTATTTCAACTTTACTATATTCTCTTGCTGGAATATCTTGCTTTTTATACTTTTTCATATTCCACCAAATACCAAAATCATCACCTAATTTCATTTTTACTCCTATATGTTAAACAGATTGTAGTTCTTTTTCTTTTCTTCTTTTTCTTGTTTTTGTTTTTCGATATGTCTATTAGCTATCATATAAGCAACAAAAAATCCAACTATGGTTATTGTCATTCCAATAAAAAACATTAATATTCCTGATTCAAATGTCATACTTTTTTACCTGCTGTTTTTAAATCTTCTTTTGCTACTACCATATAAGGTCCTTTGTTATAAGCTGGAACTATTGTCCAATTTTTACTAGCTTCAATTTTCCAACTATCATCAGCTTTAGTACCACCATTACCAATTGTGTTAGACAATGGTATTTCCTTTTCTCTAGTTGTAGGTTTTTCTTTAAAAGTAGTGTTGACTACTTCACGTTTCTTAAAAACAATCCTACCATTTTCCTGTACTTTAAATCCTAAAGTACGTAGGTATTTTATATGCTTTGACAATGCTTCAAGATATGCTTTTGTAGGTTTTTTTCTTCTCGCTCTACGTATAGCACCACTTGAGTCGTTAGTGTATATCAAACTCATAGTATTAATATAACATAGATTTACTTTTTGTCAATGGGTAATTCTTCAGTTTTTACGTTGTTATTACCCAATTCTTTATGACCCGCAACTAAATTGTCTTTTAATTGGGCCATATATGAACTATCTGCTGGTGAAAAGTTTTTACGTTCAATAAGTTTAATTGCCATATACCAATCATATGGTTCTTTATAAGGTTTGTCTTTTATTGTAACATTTAAATCATATAATCCAGTTGTATAATCAAATCCAGATCTTAATAATAATGATCCCCATTGAACAGTATTCATAATTGAATAATGATTTACCATATGTTCTAATTTTCTATCGCCGCCTGGTGCTGGCATTTCTATATACATTCTTGCACCCATTTTCATTATTCTATTCCATTCAATTAATGTCATATAAGGATAAGGACTATGCTCTAAACAATGTCTAATAATAGCAAAATCAAATTCATTATCTTTAAAAGATGTGAACGACATATCCTCATCAATAACATTATAGCCTTTTGCTTTTGCTCTTTCAAGATCTGACTTACCTTTTGTAAGTCCAACTAAATTTTCTTTTGGATAACCTAATTCTACTAATTTGTCCATAACTAATCCAGGACCACAACCAATATCAATAATCTTATCAGTTTTTTTTGGACCATCTGCTCTTTCGCATAGCTTTGGAACTATATCGTCAATTAATTTTTGATGTAGTTGTGAATCAGGTTCACTATAAATTTCCTTTGAAACCATTTCAGTGAACTTGTTAAATTTTTCTTCTTTGTTCATTCCATATCCTTTTTTGGAGCGGGTAAAGGGGTTCGAACCCTTGACCTTCTCGTTGGCAACGAGACGCTCTACCACTGAGCTACACCCGCCTATAGTTCTATACTATTGCACAAATTGATATTTGTCAACAGTTTAGTTTGCAAGTGGGTTCGTTGCTTTTAATCTTACAGCCTCAATTTTAGAATCTTGTAGTTCGTTCACTTTTTTACCGATTTCAATTTCTTTTAAAGCTTTAGATAAATCTTCTTTGATAGCACTGATATCAGATTGGATAGATCCTAAATCTGATTCTGATTGTGCTTCAAGTTTATCTTCAATAGCTGTAATTCTGTCAACCATATCTACTTTTAAGTTTGCTACGTCATCAGTTATTGATGTCATATCAGCAACGGGTCTGTTTTCAATATTTGCTAATCTTGTATTGAATTCACCCCAAGCATAAAATCCACCACCGATAGCACAAATGACTCCGATCAAAGATCCCCATTGAGTTAGTTTATTCATTAAGTTCATTTCTTAATACCTCTAGTTCAGCCTCTAATTGGCTGATTGTTTCGTTTACTCTATTTATTGATTCAGTGTGCTGGAACACAGGATCGTTAGTTTGATAAGCAATTAGTGTCTTATCTTGGTATATGGATCTACCATACGCATTTAATAATGTGTCTTCAGCATACCAATCTGGATTGTCTTCTAGTTTTCTTGTGTCATAAAATTGTGTTTGAGTATATTCTGTCATATCAGGTTGATCTTCAACCATACCTTGTAACGTCACAATTGATATGACTTTTAATTTCTGATCAAGTGTTTTTAGTTTTGACTCTAATTTCTTAAGTACTTTTTCTACCTTAGCTTGAATTTCACTAACCGTTGATTCTACACTATCGGTATCAACACTTGCGTCTGCACCATCTTGTTCATCAGTGGATGCTTCTTCGTTACCTTCTTCCACTGACTCTTCTTCATTACCAGTGGACTCTTCTTGTTCTGTTGTTTCAGCCTCTTCTGATTCAGTAGACTCGGTCTCACTCTCTGTGCTTTCAGTTTCAGTTTCTGACGTCTCAGTCTCTGATGATGTTTCAGTACTAGGTTCACTTTCCGTTTCCATTTCTGTAGTTGGTTCTGATTCTGATTCTGTAGTTGGTTCTGGTTCTGTTTCTGTTTCTATTGTTTCTTCACTAGTATTTACTGTTTCTTCTTCAACCGGTGCTGATTCTGTTTCTATAACTGTTTCTTCTTCAATCGGTGCTTCTTCCACTACCGGAGTTTCTTCCACTACCGGAGTTTCTTCTACTGCTGAGAATTCTTCAGTCACCATCTCTGTTACTGTTTCAAAAAATTGTTCTTCAGTAATACCTTCTTCAACAAGTGCTTCTTCAAATGTTTCAGTTAAACCTTCTTCTTCAATTATTGCTGTAAAGTTTTCTTGAAACGTTTCTTGGAACACTTGTTCTTCAATTACCACAGTTGGTTCTTCCACTACAGGTTCTACTACTTCAACAGTTGGTTCTTCTATAGTAACTTCTTCTACTTCATTTATAATTTCTTCTATTGGAATATTTTCAATAATCTGTTCTACTTCTTCTATAGTTTCTTCTGCTTCTTCAATCTCTTCTTGCGTTTCTTCTGATATAGGAGTATAGTTAATATCTGCTAATGTCATTTGTAATGTTGCACCCAACAAGTTTGGTCCTCGTAGACCATTAGTGTTAGTTGAATTGGTACCATCTGTACCTGTCCATTGCCAGTCATAGCTTCTTGAACCTGTACCTGTATGAGTTACTGTGTCTTCGTGTATGGCTGTGTTTTGATAATATCCAGCATCGGTATTTCTTTGTTGTTCTACTGTAGCTAATACGTTACCACTGGCATCTTTGATCTGTACCCTAACTGTAAACGTGTCTCTACCTGTAAGTGCTTGTCCACATTGATAACTTGATCCTGACCATTCACAGTTCTGCGTTTCTGTTGTTGACTTTAGTGTAACACCACCATCTAGCATATCTGTTGTTGTCGTAGTCGTTCCACCGTTCTGTTTTGTTACTGTGATGTTTTCTAATGATCCTGAATCACCTATTGTTATATTACCATTTGATTCTATATCTCTAGTACCACTTGTACCCCACTCTTTACCTGAACCTGATCTTACATCAAAACCTTGATTGGTTGTATTATTGTTAGTATCATTTAAAGTTTTGCTACTGCCTGTACAACCTGTACAATCTAATCCTAATTGATTATTACTTGACATAAAATTACTATTGCCACTTGTTCCTGAGTTTGGTAGTAAGTTATCTGACGTGGCTGTTTCACCGCCCACGTTCGTGGAGAATAACACCATTCCTAGTGTTACAATGAGTGTTGAAAGAAACACTCTCATCTATTACTTCCCGTCTGAATTAAATTCTGTCTCTACTGCTGGTTCTAGTGCTTCAACTGTTACTTCTGATGGATCTTCAAGCTCATTCCAAGCCTGTTCATCATTATTGTCAACGTGTACATCTGGAGTTGGCGTTTCTACTTTTGGTTTTGGTAACGGTAGAATCATTTTTTCTGTTTTATTAGCTTCTTCTTCAGCCGCCGCTAACAGTTCTGCCTGCATTTTTTGTAGCTTTTCAATTTCTTTTTGTAACTTCTTGTTATCTTTTGCAACCTGTTTGATATTAGTTTTTAATGTTGCGTTTTCTTCTAACACACCTTCTTCTTTCATAATACGCTCATCTATTTCTAAACGTGTGTCCATTTTGTCAACATATTGTTTATAGTCTGGTCTTTCCACATCATACTTGTTCCATTGATCCATTGCGTCTTTACCAATTTTACCTTCAAACGGACAAGGTGTGCCTGCCTGTTCCATAGCTTCAAATACTCTTGGATCTTGGCAGAGTATTGCCACCGCGGCAACCTTCATACCATAATCATTTAATAATTTAGAAAGCTTCATACGTTCACAATTCATATCTCTTGCAGTTGAACCACCTGATAGACCAACACCTGGTAATTGTAAACCACCTGATCTACCAACAGCACAAACATCTTGAGAGTAAGCACTCATACTTGGAGCGCCTGCACTTGGTACTGGAATAGTGTTTTTGTTATTTGTTGTATTAGTAGTATCGTTGTTGGTAGTAGAATTGCTAGAAGATCCTGACTGATATGTTGTTGTAGTTTCAGCCGCATAACCACCTGATATGGTAGTGTTTGAGCCTGATGTGTTTGTTTGCGTGTTTGTAGTCGCTCCTGAGTTTGTTACATCTGCGTATGCTTTATTCATACTAGTTGCACTCATTAATAGGAACCAACAGAACAATGCCGCCATTCCTACTGTACCAACTGTTTCTATAATGTGTTTTAAACTCATTGCACTCTCTTTTTTAATTGTTACTAAACGTATATGTTTATTTAAAAGTATGAGTTAATGATTTAAAATATACTATTATAATTTTTTTTAATTATTACAATAATTTAGTGAAATTGGTGGAGGATACTGGACTCGAACCAGCCACCTCCTGAATGCAAATCAGGCGCTCTCCCAGATGAGCTAATCCCCCAATTAAGATCTTAAATGACGTGTACACAATTTATCTAAAAGATAGTACCATACACCGTTGATAGAGGGCTCAATTAAAGCAACTAACCCTGCTTCCCATAAACTAGCACCTGTAACTACACTCACAACTGCCATTGCAATTATGATGTGACCTAGAGTATAAATTAACGCACGACCTACACTGGTACCTGCTACTGTTTTAAAAATTCCATTAGTAAATTCTGTCATATTTAAATTATACGATATAAATTAAGATTTGTCAATTGAATTTGGTTTATCTGTAGGATATCCTAATTTCTCTAGTAAATCTTTATCTACTAGCTGATCAATAATTTCTATTTGGTGTGATGACAGTCTAGAACAGTTGCCAACATCTAAGTAATCATTGCTTTTTCTTTTTTCTATAGACGGTGTCCATCTTGGTGACATTGGTACTGCTATTGGTAATTGCCATCCTGTTGGATTAATTTTAGTTAGTCCGTAAGTTTTTTGTATAGCTTGTAAAAAATTTTGTCTTAGCTCTCTCATTAACAGACTTTCATATTTGACTATACCCCAATGTTTAAACTTTGGTCCCATTTCTAACCAATTTGAATAAAATTCATTCCATAGTTTTACAAGTTCAATTAAATTTATTTCACCAACTACCCAAGATATTGGTACTTGCATATTATTTTCTGTTTTTAATTTTTCGTGTGAACTACAATATGAAATATCCAATAATTCAGGTCTCCGTATAGCAATATCAACAGCATTACGTTGTATACTTTCAATCCACTTGTAAATATATTTTGTTACAAGTAAATGTAAATGATATTTTAATTCTTTTCTATATTCTTCATAGTTACTGTAAATTCTTTGTGCATTAGGTTCGTGTTTCCAAGCATACTCATTCATTGGTGGATGACAATTAATATTTTTAAAATTTTCTGTGATAAGATGTTCTGTAAAGTTTGTTCCAGAACGTTGTGGTGCAAAGACAGTAAAAGATTTTATTATCATATTGTTAACCTTTTGGCTCCTCGGGCAGGACTCGAACCTGCGACCAATTGATTAACAGTCAACTGCTCTACCAACTGAGCTACCGAGGAATGTGGTAACTCTGGTGCCGCTTCACGGATTCGAACCGCGGACCTACTGATTACAAATCAGTTGCTCTACCAACTGAGCTAAAGCGGCATTTCTTTTTAATACTTATATCATACAATAAAAGTACTAGATTGTCAACTATGCATTTCTCTTTGTTCTAAAAACGTTTTAAGACTTGTATCCACATTCGAAGGTATTGACCATTTTTCCACAAGTGCATCCATTTTACAAGGACAAGATTTTAAATTACATCTTATTGGAGTCGTAGGCATCGTATATTCACCAAAAATATTTCCTACTATTCCTTTATTTAATTTCCAGCCTTTACTACATTTTAATATTGTACCATCTGGTTCAATAAAGAATCTACTTAACCCAGCAGTACAAGTCCAATCTTCAAATTTATGTAAACCATCATTAGTCAGTTCAGACCAATATATTTTTTTATCGTCAAAATGTAAATGATGAGGTATTTCCCAATTAACTTGGAAAGGATGTCTTTTTAGTATGTAATTATTTGTTATCCAATCTTTTTGTTCTGTAGTGTATTCAAAGTACTCATCACTACCAATATTAATACGAACAAATTTTGGTATAACATCTACATTTAAATTACTTTCTTTGAATCTTTCAAACAATTTCCTTGCTCTTTTATAATTTTGTGGCACAACCAATATTGGAATATGAATAGGTACATTTTTTTCTGATAGCAGTTTTGCAACATTAAAAAAATGATCATCATCTATACTTTCGTAATGCCAACTTAATAAGAAAAAACATTTTTCACTTCTAAATTTATCGAAATATTTTAAAGTACGTGAAGCATTAGTTGTAACTTCTACATAAACATCTAATGATTGTATTTCTTCTACAAAATCATTAAGCTTTGGCCATAAGGTTGGTTCTCCACCAAATGTTTCAATATAGATATGTTTATTAGTTTCTAGAACTTTATCAATAAATTTTAAGTAAGATTTTGTTTCTTCTGGCCAACGTTGGTCACCATTATAATGATGTGGTAAACAATAACTACATTTAAAATTGCAAACATTATGCATATAGAACGATACTATTGCACAATCTAAATTTTCGTTGGTTATTTTCATAGAGGTATTACCTCTTAGTCTTGATTATGTTTCTGATCAATTTGTTGTAGAATAGCTTCTTGATGTTTTGCAAGTTCTTCCATCGAATCAAACGAACCTGTCATCTTACCATCTTTGTATGAATAAAACTTTCCTTTGTGATTTCTTGCTGAAAGTCCATACTTGTTCATACTTGTATGCGATGAACCGTCTTCAGGTACTTTTGTATATTCTTCTGGTGAATCATTATTGTTAATAGTCATTTCTGATTCCATATAGTCTGCAACTACTGAAATATTTTCTTTTGCTTTAGTAATTTTAGAAGCAACCCAACCTTCAAGATTATCACCTTTTTCGATCATCTTAATTAACTTAATGGCATCTTTTGCTACGTGATATAATTGTCCACGTGCCATTGAAGCTTCGTGGTCGTGTTCAGATGCTGTGCTGTTAATTTCTCCACAGTCTTCAATTAATTGTTTCCATTTTCTAATATTATTTTTCATATAATAATTCCGCTCACCGTTCTCTGCATTGTTATTTAGTGACTTCTTTTGAATACACTAATTTATCAGCACTATCTTTTAGTTTGTGTGGTGCCTTTCTTAAATTTTTTTTCTTAAAGATTTTACCCATAGGGTCAACAGCTCTTCTGGCTGTGGCATAATGATCTCCACCTCTTTTGCCTGTAAACATTGGCATAGCGATAGAAGCCATTACTCCTGAAGTAGTTGCTCCTGCTGTGGCATTTTCTTTTAATTTTATATTAAAAACTTCTGCTATTAACATATTAAACCTCTATTGAACTACCATCTGGCTTTTTTAGTTTGTCTTTTTCCCATTTCTTTTCTAAATCTTTCATCATATTTAAAAAATCATTGCCTTTCATTTTGAAATCTTTATATTTTGGATCGTCTAAAATTTTATCACTAAAAAATTGATCCATAAAATCAAAATTTGCAGGTGGTTCATCTGGCCAAGCTACTGATGGAGACATTGTTCCCAATGCTACTGCACCAACGCCAGCGGCCGCTTTTTTCATAAAATCTCTTCTTGCGTTTTCTTCAGCTATTTTAATTGCTTCTTCTTTTTTATCATAGTCAACACTTTTTCTAATAAGTCTAATTCGCAAACCAGTTTCCCCTGTTGCTTGTTGAATTTCGTCATCCGTTTTACCTTTTTTAACTAATTTAATAATTAAATCTTTTGTCATCTTTGCATAGTCTTCTTGTAAGCCTTCAACTTTTTCTTTAGCTCTACGAATTCTATCTACATAATGTGAACTCATCTTACCATAGCCGTGTCTCCAAGCCATTTGTCTTAATCTTTGTTCGTCGGTGTCACCGTGCCTGTCAGCAAGTTCTTGATCAGTCATATGTGCTAATCTATCTTTATGTTTGATAACTGAAGCTGGCATTCTTTCAGCAACTACTTTTTCTTCGTTATTTTTTACGAAATCTTTCAAGTTCATATTACCACTTTCTGCACGACCAATATCTTGCTTTAGTTTTTGGTCCTGGACTATCACAATTATGTCTTGCTCTAAAACTTTTTCTTGCTTTAGGGTTTGACTTTCTAATTTTCATTGTTTTTTGTCCTAGTTTTCTGGCTGAACTTCCACCGTGTCCAAAATTAACTTTTTTAACGTTTCCTGTTTTTGGATCTTTTACGTAAACTTTAAATTTTTTAACATCACCCCTCATAGGTTTGTTTAAAGGAACTTTTCTGCCTCTGTATTCTGCTTCCCAAATTTCTTCTTCTGGATATCCTAACTCACCAAATGCTTCGTAAAAAGCATCATCATCTTCGAATGTCATTTCATCTTCTTCTGGAAAAGGTTCGTATTGGTGCTCAGGTAAGATTTTTAAATCATCTATTCTGTCAGCAATCCATTCATCTGGCATACCAGTTCTAGCTTTTGCAATACCATATGGCATTTCGCCTGAGTTTTGAAAGTAGTCAAATAGTTCATCATAAACATCTGAACCATATTCAATATCATCTATATTTGTGATACCGTGCTTATCTAGTATTGCTTTGACTTCATCTCTTTCAGTATTAAATATTTCTGCTAGTCTCATCCTTCTAACCTTCTGTTAATTGCGTTCCAATCTATCAATTTAAGAACAGCTTTAATGTATTTAACCTTTGCATCTTTGGCTGGTACATAGTCAGTGAAGCTGTGTTCCCACATATCTATAGGCATAAAAACATCTGGTTTATAACTTTGATTTGGTGTTGTTTTGATTGTGCCTGTTTTTGTCAAATATACCCAACCAGATCCTTGTATTGTCATTGCCGCTTCAACTAATTTTTCTTCTAAGCCTTTTAAATCTCCATAATTGGCATCTATTGTTTGCTTAATAGGACCATCAAATTTTGAAGTTTCTTTAGCTGGTTTAAATTGTTGCCACCATAAATTATGTAGCTTTGCACCACCATAGTTAAAGTCTGGGTCACCTTCGTTATTATTGTATCTATTAACATAGCCTCTACTTAAAATATCATAGTGATAATCGACATTTTCTTTTGATAGTACTGGTGCTAAATCTGTAATTTTATATGGAAGTGCTTGTAATTCTAATTGTTCTTCTTTTTGTTCTTTCATTATATTTTGCATAATCGCTCTTCTCCGTTCAGCCATTTCTTGGGCTAAACTTTTCATTTGATTCTGCTCACCTATCCCTGCTAATTTTCTTAAGTGATCAAGGTCCATAGCTTATTCCTTTTCGCTATTAATTAACCCTGCTAACTTCTTAACTCTGTCTAACTCATCAAAGTTATCTGTTCTTTCATCTTTTAATGCCTGCTCTGGCGTTTTACCTTGATGCATAGTTTTATTTTGGTGTGGGTAACTTGGTGCATCATCACTTGTATATGTTTTTGTTAAAGTTTTATCTAGTGACGAGAAAGATTCTGCCGTGTTAATTTTTTTCAACTGCATCATTGTTCTCTGTGTGTCTTGAGGATCTTTTGCAAGTAATTCTTTAAATGCATCAGCTAATGTATATGCGTGTTGCATTGAAATCTTTTGTCCTTGTTTTAATCTTAACAACGATTGTAAAAATACCTGTTTGTCTGCTACTCCTGGAAATAAATTAGCCACTTGTTGTAATGAAACATTTGTTTGTAATCTTGTATCATCTGGACCTTTTTGTGGAGTAGTATCTTGTGTTGACGAAGTTTCATCTGGACCATCAAATTCTGCAACTGATTCACTTGGGTATATGTCTCTGTAAATATCTACTCTTTGCTTCTGTCCATTTACGTTTCTGTAATATGCTCTTCTTCCATTTGGTAAAGTTTCACCAGCTTGGTCGCCAGGCTCACCTTTCCAATTTGGATTATCTCTTTCGGCTTGTTTTGCCATTTGCAATTTTTTGTAATCATCACTTTTAAAAGGATTTACATTTTTAACAAACTGCTTTAATTTACTATCTTGATCACCGAATGTACGACTATAATTTTTAGTATCCCACGTGCTACCTACAGCTTCATTAATTGCTTTAGCTATAGCTGAAACATTTTCATCTTTCATTGAATCAAAACCTTTTTTCAAAGCATCAAAGTTTTTATTGAAAAAACCCATAGCCGCTTTCTTGTCTGTAGTTTTAAATGCTGATTTTTCATCGCTATCTAATACATCATACGTCATTTTACCTGTGTCTTTATCATTATACATAGACACATATGGTTTGATTTTTGATTCTCCGAATTTACTTCTCAGTCTATCATTTTCTTCTTCGAAATCATCTGAGTTCATAAATGCTTCCCAGTCTTCATACTCGGTTTGATAGTATTCGCTGTTATTATAAATTTCCTGTGCTAGTTCTTTTTTAGCATCCATATCATATCTTGGTGCATCAACTGATTCCGCTGTTATACCTCTTGAATGCAAATACTGTTTAAACTGTTCTAAATAATCATTTGCATCACCACTTTCTCCACGATCCACAGTATCTTTGATCATATCAATAACATCTTCAATGGTTTTCATACCATTAATGTAAAGTTCACTTTCATTAATTCCTAATGATTTTGCTACTGACTTTCTATCAGCGTCATATGTGTGTACTCTAATTGCACCGTCTACTTCTTCAGCGTCTGCTTTTAATTTTCTATCTGCTATAATTTTTTTAACTGAATCTAAATTTATATTTTTGAAATCGTGATGTGTTGGTTCTACCTCACCTTGATAACCTGCTTCTTCTACCTTACCTTTATGCTTTTGATAACCTTTTTTAGATTCTTTCTTTTTATCAATCTCTGTTTTAGGCTTAAATTTAGGATCAGATAATGCTTTGGCCATCGGATTTGGCTTTTTATCTTTGTTATGTGATGATTCAAATAAATTTTTAAGTTTCATAATAATATTTACCTATGTTGCCCACACGTGAGTTGCACCGTTTTGTTTCCCAATTCTAGCAATCTCATTCATTCTTTTAATAACTCTGTTAAAATACCCTTCTGGTTTACCACCACTAATCATTGTAGCCCCATATGGTTGTTTAACTATCTCTGGTTGTTGCTCTGGAGATGGTTTGCCAATTGCCTTTTGTAACCACTGTGTAGTTCTACCAATAAATTCATCTATTGGAAAAGGTGCTCTGTCTTCTAAATCTGTAGGATATCCTAATTCGTGAAATACTTCACGCATACTTGCGTTTGATAATGATAAATCTAATTCTTCTTTATAATCTGGATTTTCAGGTGGCTCTAAGTCTAAGTCTTTTGTATATTTGCTCATATCCTTATAAAATTCTGGAGCATATCTATCACCTGAATCGGTGTCACTTATCCAATAGTTTCCATCTTTTCTTTTCTCAGAATGTCCTGCTGAAAAGCTCATTGACTCATTAATTAATTCCGAATAACGCATAATAGCTGTATTTAGTGTTTATTTTAGTTTACAGTGGTTTTTGCAAAGTGTAGTTCAACTGTTATTGAAGCATCTTTGTTCATTTTATAAGTCATTTTACCTTCAGTTTCGTCTTCTTCCAGCATACCAGCATCAGCGAGAAAGTTAGCAATAGCTTCAATCACATTCTCTTGTTTGAGAATAAACGTTTTATTTGATTTTTCAATTACTCTAAATTTACTCATTTTGTAATCTTCCTTAAAGACCAACTCATTTTATCAGCACTTCTTAATGTATATTTTTCGCCATTTATTGCTTTAAAATGAGCTGTACGATCATTTAATGTATAAACTTTAGTAACTGTGAAAGTTTTTACCGTTCCTAAATGCTCTATAATCAATTCGTAAGTTTGCGATGCGAATAATTTTTTTATCCATTCTATCATAACAATATTTATTTAAAAAGTCGTCCTTGACGATAATCTTTTAACACTTTATCAAAATCTCTTGTAAAAATACTTCCCTGCCAAAAAACCCTTGGTTTTTTACTAGTTGATACACTATGAGGTACACGAGTTCTCATTATATAGGTTTTAGTACCATAGTCCAATTCATCAATGATTTTTGTTTCTTCTTCATTCCAAAATTCTAATTTATCGTTATCTTTGTTAACCAAAGGAATAACCAAAACTGCTAAACGTACAGGATCTTTATGTATTTCAACTTTGCCTTCTGTTTTTAAAAATTCATAAGATGTACTTCTATCAAATTTATCTGTAGGTAATCCTTTGCACAGATCTTCTATTTGTTTAATTATTTTACTTGAATAAATGTCTTTTAAAATATTAGTTTCAGTATGAAACGTTTTAAGGTATTGATGTGTATGTTTATTATAACCTTTATGAGTAATTTTAGAAATTAGATATTTCTTATATAATATATTTCGTTGCGTATCATTAAGATCCAATTCGGGTATATGAAAGAAGTATTCTTTGTGCATAATAATATTTAATCGTGGTTTATAAAGGCAGTATCTTTTTTATACATAAACCAATCAGCAAATAAAATATTACATACTGCACCTAACGGTGTTAAAATTAATCCAAAGAAAGTTGGTAGTATCCAAAGTACAAGAGCAATCACAAACAAATATCTCATAGGATTAGTTGGTTGCCACTCAATCCAACTTGGTGGTGCATCGTGTGATCTTTTATGTCTATCCCAATCAATCATCCTGTATATGGTTCCATTATTTTATCAAATTCTTCTTTAGTAATATCATCAACTACTATAACATCCCATTTGTCTGACTTAACTAATTCTTTAAACTCTTTATCAACCATACGTTTAGTAAAGTATCCCCAATGAAATGTATCAGTCTTTTTCTTGTTAGCCACATAAACTTTACAAAATTGATTATGTGTTCTATCAAAACTAGCTGACATATTTTAATAATAATAACATTAAAGAGCCTGAAAGTGCAACCCCAGTAATAGTTGACAACCAGAATCCATATTGTGGTAGCATAAAAACAAATATTGGAAAAAATAATAAACTTATCAATACAAAATAAATGGTTTGTATACTAATAGTTTTAAATGTTTGTATATCTACTCCAGCATAATGCATAAAAACAAATGATACAAATGTTGCTAGTGGTATACCTAGTATGAAAGCGCCTATCGTAGGATAACGTTGACTCACTGTACTTACAGTAGCTATAACTATTCCGCCTATAATTGCTTTAATTAATAATTCCATTAGATATAATCTTTTGTGTTCCACCATTCTTCGCTGTCGCTGTTAATACATCTTGATGTCATTGTTCCTGGTTTTGGCATAGTATTGAAAAACTCCATATGCTCTTTACAATCTTTTTCGTTATTAAAAAACTTACGTTCGCTTTCAAACCAGCCACCGCCGGGTCCTGCTACAAAATATAAAATTACTAAAGCCCACTTCATAAAAAACTCTCTTAAATTCTAAACTCAGGATTAGGTGTTGCAAAGTTTTGCTTACGCATAACTGTTTTTGCAACTAAATCTAATTCGTTCCCGTCCCATTGTAGAGCAAAAGGTATATTGACATCAGTTTTCATATCCTTCATTACTGCTTCTGCATCAGGTCCTAGTTGTGCAATAGGCTTACCGTGTTGTTTGTAAACTTGTCTAAACAATCTAGTGAGTTCACCCATTGTTATTGGTTTTTTATTTCTTGGATCATTTATTCTGTCTTTAAAATGTTTTGAAAATGCAACATCGATTCCCAATGATGCAAATAATCTATCAGCATAAGTTTCAAGTTGCTGTAAGTCTTGGTCTGTAACTTCTTGTTCAGCTAATTTAAAATATCGCGAACCGTCTGGGTGTTTGGCTCTTTTCATTCCATAAGCTTTCATTGTGCTATACATTGGTACTAACCCGTGTTCTATGATATCTTTTATTTTCATTTTTTATATTTGTTGCTAACATTCTTAGCCTTACCTTTTCTGTTAGCATTAGAATCTTTTCTACGTTTCCTGTTTACTGCTTGAGCTATTGCTTTCTTACCACCTTTGGCTCTCAATGAAGCCGCTCTTGATTTTGATAAGCATTTAGGTTTACCTTCTCCAGATTTTTTATCACCACACTTGCCAATACGTTCGCCTTTGGTATTATAACGATCCCAACCTCCGCCACCGGCGCCGCCTTTTTTACCCTTACCGAACCAAGCCCTTAGGTCTTCATTAATAACTTCAACTATTTTCATTTTATAAATGCTCCAATCCTGCCGTGTATATCAGGATTTTTAATATATTTATAGCCTTCTGGTGCTGTTGTTGACTGTCCTTTCCATACTGGAATATACTCTTGTCTATCACCTTCGAAGTCTACATTGTGTCTAAAATGTACTTCAATAAGTTTTCCACCTATGTACTCACAATTTAGTTTAGGTCTATTGCCAAAATGTTTTTTAATCAAAGGATGTAATGGCACATCTTCATCTACACGTATCCATTTATCCCATCTTTGTAATGTGTTTTCTTTCTTAAATCCTTCTACACATCTTACCTGTTTACCTTTGTCATAATCAACTGTAAAATGTCTTCCTTTAAACCATTCGCACCAAAATGTACCTAAAGGCAAATGATTTGTTTTATCTTTTAGATATACTTTTTCTGCACCCATACCTAAACCAAAAACATTAACACAGGGCCTTACTATATAATCTCCTGCTTTAGTAACTTTAATACCAGCTGGACCACAGTTATACCCTAATTTTTTTGAAAGTATTAATTTATCAATTGCCCACAGATCATCTACTATTGGCTTTTCCCAATATCTATCTTCAGCATCAGGCTTGATAAATTCATTTAGCTTCATTTCTTTTTACTATTACCCCAGTTTTTAGCACCAACTTTTCTACATCTTACTAAGGCACCTGAGGCATAAGCTGAAGGCCAAACTTTATATCTTGATTTAACTTTATGATAACAAGCATCTTGTTTTTCAGCAAGTTTCTCAAATTCAGCTTCTGTAATAGCTTTACTTTGTATTTCATTTATTTTCATTTTTTTGATTTCCCAGATTTCATATTAGCACACCAGTGATACATTTTTGCTTTCTCACCGCTGGCTTTTTTTGCTTTTGATCTTAAACTTGTTACTGAACCTTTGCAACTAGCACCTGCTCTTTTTACTCTTCCAGGTCTGCTTTTACCTTTTTTCTTGCCATCTGCAAAGTTTTCGTTTAAGTGTTGTTCTGATATTTCCAAATAAGGAAAAACTTTTAATGCAAGATCTATTCCTGCTACGTGATCAGATGGATAATGAAACCCAGCTTGTATTCTTCCCATACCGATCTTTTCAGATATTTTTAAAAAATTGTCTTTGTGCTCTGGATATTTTTTTGATAGGTACTCTGCAACTAATCTAGCACCACAACTATGTCCACTTGGATATGAAGGTGTTTTATTGCTTTCTCCGTGCATCGTATCAAAATCCATATTATATGCTTCAGCAATTTGATAAGGTCTTGGCCTATTATACATATTTTTAAATATCCTTGACACTTTCCATACGTCATCGATAATTGCAGATATTTCACTAGCTCTGTAATCTATATCATTATCATTTAGATATTCAAAGAAATGAAAAGCATCCATTTGATCTGAAACGTGTATTGAATTCTCATCTTCGTCTGTTCTTTTTTCTTGTATGTTAGTAATAGTAATCAATTCATCTTTTGTTTCATCACTATCATTTTCTGTTGGTGGTTCTAATTTAATATCTTGCCAACCATCTTTTAAATGATGTGCTGTATAATCATCAGCTTCTTGACGAGTTTTCTTAAGTTGTTCTTTATTGTAATAAGTTATACTACTTAAATCAAACTCTTCCGTTAATAAAAATTCTGCTAATCTCATACTATTTTCCTGCTAACCAAGAAGATTTATCAGCTCTTCTAGTGAAGTCAGTTTTCATATGACTTTTAATTCTTTTTGGTCTTTTAACAATTATTTTTCTTGTAGGTTTTGGTAAAAGTCTACGAGGCTTTTTAGTTGACAGTCTTCTTGGCTGTAACCTTACATCTTGATACCAACTAGCTTCAACTATTTCGTAAAGTCTCATTTATCTTTTTTAATAACTCCATATTCTTTTAATACGTTTAATATCTCTCTTACTGACTTTTCTTTAATAGGTAGCATATAATGATTCTTTCTACCTTTAGTCAAGTAAGGTAATGTCTTCCAAGCCTTGAACCATTTGTCTGTTCCTGGTTCTGCTTTTTTATCTTTTTGCCATTTCTGTGTGCCTGGTAAACTTAACATAGAGTATTTTCCATCTCTGTTTTGAAATTTTACTTCTTTTTCTTCTATCTCTTCAATATATTCTCTTAAATTTTTTGGTTTCATAATTGGTGGTACTCCATCTTTGCTAACTGCAAATCCCATTTTCTTTGCTTGTATTTTTATTTCATTTGGTCCAACATCGTGTGTTGTATTAACACCAGGAACAATTTTTCCACCATTTTCCATTAGCTGTCCTGTATCAACTGCTTTGTTTAATTCAGGAACGTCTTTAGGATCAATCATTCCATTATGTTTTTCTAAATAATCTTTAATAACCTCTAATCCTTTTTGAACTCTTGCTGGATTATCCTGTGTGGCTTGGTATCTAATTCCAATTCCACCTCTTGCTGTCCATCTTTCTAAATTAGAAGGTTTGTCATCTATTAATATATTTGGTTGATTTGTTTGTTTATTAATTGCATAAGATTCTTTTCTACCTGTTATAACAACACCAGCTGGATCAAAATTATTTTTCTTAAGCCAATCTAATTTATGTTTTTTAGAATTTTCGTGATCACCTCTCAATGGTGATGAATTAATATACCATTCTCCACCAGTAAATGCTTTTACACTATTAATAATATTTGGTGCAGTATTGAATACTGGTAGTGTTGAAAAGAAATCTGTTCCTTGTATTGCTTCAATTGAATCTTGTACACTTTCCTCTCCACCATCTTTCCAATGGTCAACTCCTCTATATTTTGCTAGAGCTGTAAAGAAATCTGCCAACACACCATCCATATCAACATAAACGTTTGGCATTGGGTATTGTGCTTCTTTCATTTCAGCAACTCCCATACCAGCTCTTACATCATCATACATACTTTTTGCTATATCAGGATTAATTGTTCCTTTTTGGAATCCTTTGAAATCACCTGCTGATGCCATAGCTTTCATTTTACTAGCTGACATACCCACAGCACCATCTGAATCAGGATCTCTTTCACCTGCACTTACAACTTTAACTGTTTCAAAACTATAATCTTTACCATTGTACTTTGGTAAGAAGTCTGTAAATTGTTGCAATCTATCTTCACCAACAACCATTATCACGTGTGCAAATCCTAAAGACTCTAATTTTTGTAGAGCTTGTATTACTGTCTTGACTGAACTGTCTCCAATTCTAACATCACTAAAACTAGCTTTAGCATATTTTACTTTTTGATCAAATGTTAATGGATCTGTCTTTGGTTTTTGCGTGTGAGTTAAAAATAGGAAAGGAACTCCCGGCTGATTTTTAATAGTATCAACCACTCTTCCGTGACCAATTGTAGGAGGATTAAACCTGCCAAATGCAAAAACTGCCGTGTTTAATTGTGTTGCCTTCATAACACAGATATTTATCTGTACCTAGCTTTGTATTAACAAGCGGCTTGCCACTCTTCATTCAACTGTTTTTTGCCAACTGCCTGTTCATAAAGCATCTGTGAAGCCAAATTTTTACCTTTAGACTCTGCTTGTATGTCGAATTCTTCATTGAAGCTCAACGCCCAGTCATTTACTTTTTTGTTAGGATAGAAGTCGCTATGGGCTCGTAGCTTTTGTTTTTTACAGCCTTTTGATATCAAATCTTTTATATCGTGCATTTCTGTATGCATTTTATCTCCTAAATTAGCAGGAGCTAGTGCTTCATCTCTGCTGTAGGAATAGTGTAACGTAGGACGTTGTCCACGCCAACTGTCTATTACTCTTTTAACTCTGTCATCATTATAATCAATATATTCTTCATTACGTACCCAATGATGATGTATATCTAACACTAATGCTAGGTGTTTTTCTAATTTTAAACTGGCATCAAGTCCCCAACCCATCTCATCATTCTCAATAGTAATCAAGTTTCTTGCTTCTGGTGATAACTTAGGTAATGCTTTAATAATTCCGTCAGGACCTTGCCTGCCTGATATATGCACGTTCAGTTTACAACCATCTTGAAAGCTTTTACCAAAGCCCATCCATCGAGCCATATCTGCGTGATATTCAAATTCTAATATGCTACGTTCTACAACATCAGGCCTGTCACTTGCAAGTACACAAAATTGTCCAGGATGAAAACTTATCTTAACATTATGTTTTCTTGAAGCTTCACCGACAGGTGCAAATATTTTAGCTAGGTGATCTTGTACATTTTTTTGTTGCCACCAATCTATCCAATTAGGTTCTGTGTAACCTTGTAACATCTCACTACCTAGTCTAACCATTCTACGTTCCAAAGGTAATGTTGCTACACGTTCAATCATTTTACGAGCGGCTGTGGCATTATGATTCATAATGTCCCATTGTCTTTGTTCTGCTTCTTCTGGATGTTCTCGTAGCCAACGCATAGTAGTTGCTCTACCATTTAAGTCTCTATCTTTAGCATTAATTTTCATCCCCCTAGTTTCGCTGGGATCATTAAGCCATTTACAACAGAAACCTATCCTTTTAATTTTTGTTGATTTCTCTATAAACATTTTGTACTCCTACAATTTGTCTCCAACAATCAAATAGTGCGTGGTGATGTCTTGCATTTGGCATATTTGGATCTCTTATATCAAATAAAGTTCTAGTATCACGTAAATTATAAAACATCCACGGAGCACCACGTTTTAATTTTTTAAATATTTGTTCACATATCACAGTATCAAAAGCAACACCTTGAGCCCAAAAATATTTTCCAGGTAAGCAAAATTTGTAAAAATCTTTCATTACTTGATCAATCGGGTATCTATCTTCTTCTGCAAATGCTTCATTTCTAACTTCTTCACTTTGTTGACTCCACCAAGCAATAGTTTCATCATCATTTATCAATCCAATTTTAGATCCGGATTCAGGATCAACTCTTCTATAAAAAACCTGTGTCTTTGGATACTCACCCCATTGCCAATTGCTGTAATCCTGGTTAGGATCAAACTTAATTGCACCTATTGTTAGAACATTGGCGTCAATGGTTGTGGCAAGAGTCTCCAGATCGATCATAATGTGCTGTGTCATACTACTAGTATAACACAATATAAAAATATGTCAAGTTGGATTAGTCTAAATCGCCTTCTTGGATAGCACCTTCAAAACTATTAAATTTATATCTGTTTTGTAGCTCTGTGGAATCTGCTGAGATTTCCAACATATAATCGCCAGTTATAGCATTATCTAAAACTTGGTAAAGTGCTTTACTTTCTGAAATAGAAAGTGGTCTTGATATTGGCATATCATAACAATGATAACCGTGTGTCTCGTGATGTATTAAATTGTAGTTGGATTCTATTCCATCTTCGCCTATAGATGTTTGTTCTGCATATAATTCTTCTGACAATACAGTTGCTACTGTATCAAATAAAGATTCTAAAGATTCTGCGTTTAATTCAGATTCAAATTTTAACATTATTTTATTCATTGTTTTTTAATCTTTCTATCTCTTTTTGATTTTTTTCTATTTGTTTATCTTGTACTTTATCAATTAGTGTTTTTACTTTTTCAGCTTTTTCTTCTTCTGTATCTATATGTAAATCTTTTTTAATTACTTTTTCCAATTTTAAAAAAGGTATTCTTTCATTTGGAACATATCTCCAAGTATATCCTCTGTCTGAATATACACCAAATACAGTTTGTCTTGCACCGATCTTAACTATCATT
>MDTB01178118.1_pt1 | contig 27399 bp, 20 predicted proteins | sample 811161 | NCBI WGS metagenome assembly MDTB01 (sample SAMN05326650, study PRJNA326480) | marine metagenome | isolation source: seawater | place: Mediterranean Sea | collected 2009 | reverse complement strand
CGTTGAAGGAACCCAGATTCTTCTTAATCGAAATTGGCTACCATATGATGTATTAACGAAAGCCTTGGTCGCAGGCATGAAAATTGTTGGTGATGATTTTCGTGATGGTATTTTATTTGTGCCAGAGGTTTTATTAGCAGCTAATGCAATGAAAGCTGGGATGACAATCCTACGTCCTCTTTTGGCAGAGACTGGGGCACCTAAAATGGGTAAAGTCGTCATTGGCACAGTAAAAGGTGACATTCATGATATCGGTAAAAACCTAGTAGGCATGATGCTCGAAGGAGCAGGCTTTGAAGTGATAGACTTAGGGATCAATAATTCAGTTGAATCATACTTAATTGCGCTCGATGAGCATAACCCGGATATCCTTGGAATGTCTGCACTACTTACGACTACTATGCCTTATATGAAGGTTGTTATTGATACTATGAGTGAAAAAGGTATCAGAGATGATTATATTATTCTAGTAGGCGGAGCTCCCCTTAATGAAGAGTTTTCAAGTAACATTGGGGCAGACGCCTATTGTCGTGATGCAGCTGTAGCGGTAGAAGTAGCTAAAGACCTCATTGTAAAAAGGCAGAAAACCATTCAATCCCAAATGGTGCAATAGGTACTCGTCCAGAAAGTGATTTCTTATGGTAGCTTCAAAAATGGTAACTCCAAAAAAAATACTACTGATTTCATGTGGAGCACTCGCGTCCACGCTAAAATCTCTTTTAAAACAAAATCAATGGGACTTTATAAAGCTCGAGTGCCTACCTGCAATATGGCATAATCATCCAGAAAAAATTGTCCCTGCATTAAAGCAGAAGATTGCTCTCGCTAAGATTAGCAAGAAATTTAACAAAATACTCGTTGCCTATGGCGATTGTGGAACAAAGGGAGAATTAGACAAACTGCTTGATAAATCTGGCGCCGTTAGGATTAAAGGAAACCACTGTTATGAATTTTTTACGGGGACCGAGGAATTTGAAAAAATTTTTTCATCAGAAATTGGTTCTTTTTATCTTTCAGACTACCTTGTAACTTTCTTCGATAAACTAATTTTAGATGGCCTTGGAATAAAGAAACATCCACATTTAAGAGACATTTATTTCAAGAATTATAAAAAGCTAGTTTATCTGGCCCAAACTAATAATACTATACTACAAAGAGAGGCAAAGTTAGCAGCAGACTTTTTAGGACTCGAATACTCATATAAATTTACAGGATTTAAAAACATAGAATCGTTCATTAACCATCAATTATCAAACAGATGAAAGCGTCTTTTCTAACCATTATATTTTGGCGTGATATTCCATCTCAAGTCATAGCAAGATTTGGAAAAAAGTGCGTAAAAAAATTACTTTCTCATCGATTTCAAGAGACAATTGATTTGGCTGCTATGAAGGCAAACGCTCACAATAACAATGATTATTTAAAACACTGGAAGCGCAGTAAACCAATTGAATGTGATTCAGACCTCGAATATGAGCTGAACAAAAAAATACAAGCTATAGAGATTAATTATGATGACAAAAAACTAAAAACACTTATAGAATCTGGGGGCTACAATCTCAAAAAAAATGACTAGATTAAGTAAATTAATGAACTCTCATTAAATCGAAAATAAACCAAAAAGATAGATGGATTTGTTAAGCATATGAATACAAAGAAACATGAAATTTTAAATAATCCAAGTAAAACAGAAATAATGAATTTTATGAGTAAGTTTACGATTGAAACTACTCCATTTTCAGCTGATAAGGTTGATGACTTCCAAAATATATTACAACCTAATACGACCGTTTATGTTACGTTTCTTCCGGGTACTGATTATAAAGACACTATTAGAATTGCAAAACGTTTAAGGCGGGAGCAACTAAATCCTGTTCCTCATTTTGCTGCACGCAGTATACCATCGTACAATTACCTTGAAGACTCTCTTAATCAGCTGTGCGGTGAGGCTGGAATTGATGAAGTACTGTGTATCGCTGGGGCAATTGAAGAACCAATTGGTGACTTTTCCAGCTCAATGGAACTAATAGGAACAAATCTGTTTAACAAATATAACATAAAAAGAATTGGAGTGGCAGGTCACCCCGAAGGAAGCCCAGACATCTCAGATCAACACTTGGATGAAGCAATAAAATGGAAAAACGAATTTAATTCTATCACTGACTCTCAGCTTTACATTATTACTCAATTTTGTTTTGACACAAATATAATTATAAACTGGGATAAAAAGTTGAGGTCTAGTGGTAACAGTCTACCCATAACGGTAGGGGTTCCAGGCGTTGCATCATTAAAAACATTGCTTGGTTATGCAAAAGCCTGTGGTGTTGGTCAATCGATAAAGTTTTTAAAGCGCCAAGCTAAGAACTTAACACAGCTTATTGGCACTTCTGCTCCTGATGAACAAATTATAGCACTAACTGAATATCAAAATAAAAATTGTTTAAGTGGCATACAAGGAATACATATTTACCCATTAGGAGGCTTAAAAAAATCAGCAGCCTGGGCATACGAAGTCATTAATGGGAACTTTAAGATAAATAACCAAACTCAAAAAATTCAGATAGACTCAGGGTAATAGGCTATAAAAATTAAGGTTCAATTTTTACTCCAATTCACTAAAATGTTTAATATCAAAAACATGACTAGGAATAAAAGTGTTTTTATAATAATACAGTTCATAATTTCTATTTTGGGAGGATATAAAAAACTTTGACACGCACTGTTTTAAGCTCTCAAACAAAGGATATTGTAATTAGCAATGACAATCCTTTTGTTGTAATTGGCGAGAGGATAAATCCAACTGGGCGGAAGAAGCTCTCGCAAGAGATGAGTTCCGGGGATTATAGAAGCGTCAAAAATGACGCATTAATGCAATTAGCAGCGGGAGCTCACATGCTTGATGTGAATGCTGGAATTCCGCTAGAAAACGAAGCTAAAATCTTAGCAGAGTGTATCCAAGTCATCCAAAAAATGACAGATGCACCATTGTCAATTGACTCCTCAATAGTAGAAGCTCTAGCAGCAGGTTTGGAAGTATATAATGGTAAAGCACTTGTTAATTCAGTAACAGGGGAAGAAGACAGGTTAGAGTCTGTATTACCTCTAGTAAAAAAGCATAATGCAGCAGTAGTAGCCATTTCTAATGATGAAAATGGTATCTCTGAGGACCCAAATGTGAGATATGAAGTTGCAAAAAAAATTGTCCAACGTGCATCTGACCATGGCATTTCTCATGAAGATATCCTTGTTGATCCATTAGTTATGCCTGTTGGGGCTGTTAATAACGCCGGTTTACAAGTGTCACATATTTTGCGTCGTCTTCGTGAAGAATTAAAAGTAAATTCTACATGTGGTGCGTCAAATTTTAGTTTTGGTCTGCCAAATCGACGTGGAATGAACGCGATATTCTTAAGCATGTCAATTGGCGCAGGACTTACATCCGCAATCATGAATCCACTTCATGACTCTGAGTGCCTCGCCATCGCTGGAGCCAATGTATATATGGGTCATGACCCCCATTGTTCTTCATGGATTAAAAAATTTCGCGAACCGATTATCAATAAAGAAAATAAGAGAACTGGTGGTCATAATCGAAGAAAAGGACTGCGGCAGCGTAAACAAAATAATGAATAAAAAAAAGAGTGCCTTAATTCTATTTCAACCATCTGGAAAGAATGGTTCATTTCCAGTCGGAACATCAATTTTAAGGTGCGCACAAATACTTGGTGTAGACATTGACTCCGTCTGCGGGGGTCGAGGGATTTGTGGCAGGTGCCAAATTGACTTCGTTGAAGGTTCTTTTTCTAAACCAAGTATAAACTCTTTTTCTGAGAATATTTCACCTTTGTCAGAACCAGAGATCAGATATATGAAAAAAAAAGGTTTTGAAAACGATAGGCGATTGAGTTGTCACGCAAAACTACTTGGTGATGTAATTATTGAAGTTCCACAGGAAAGCCAGGTTCATAAACAAATCATACGTAAAAATGCCGAAGTTATCCCAGTGTCTCTAGACCCAGTAATACGATTACATTATTTAGAAGTTGAAAGACCAGATTTGGCGACAACGTCGGGTGATTATGAACGCTTGTGCGAAGCTTTAAAATCACAATGGAATATAATTTGCCAATTCAGTATAAGACTCAACAAATTGAGGGATTTGCAAGAAACTCTTCGCAAAGGTCATTGGAATGTGACGGTAGCGGTTTATCAAAAGCAGAAAATTGTTTCTATTTGGCCAAACTTTCATGACAAGCTATTTGGGGTTGCGGTTGATATTGGCACGACAACAATTGCAGCTCACCTATGCGACTTAAGCACTGGTGAGGTTCTCTCTCAAGAGGGAATTATGAACCCTCAAATTCGGTACGGTGAAGATTTAATGAGTCGCGTGGCATTTGTAATGATGAATCCAGAAAGCCTCGAAAAAATAACACATACTGTAAGAACCGGCGTTGATGGTTTGATAAAAAAAATGTGTTTACAACTAAATATTGATAAAAAATACGTGCTTGCTGCTACTGTTGTTTGCAACCCCATAATGCATCATTTTTTTTTAAGGATAGACCCCACAGAATTAGGAACTGCACCTTTTGCATTAGCAACTAATGAAAGCGTTACTCTTTCGGCATCTGAACTTTCAATTAAACATATGAACCCTGAAGCCAGCATCTATATGCTCCCATGCATTGCTGGGCATGTAGGTTCCGATGCAGCAGCTGTCCTCTTAGCAGAATCTCCTCATTTATCTAAAAAAATGACGCTAATTGTCGATGTTGGAACAAATGCAGAAATAATTCTGGGAAATAGTAACCGACTTTTGGCTGCATCCTCACCAACAGGCCCTGCATTTGAAGGCGCACAAATTTCATGCGGGCAACGGGCGTCTATCGGTGCAATTGAGCAAATACGCATAGATCCAGTCACTTTTGAACCAATATATAAATTGATAGGTTCGAACCAATGGTCAAATGACACAGTATTCGCCAAAAAACAAACGCATCCAGTAGCAACTGGAATTTGTGGCTCAGGAATTATCGAGGCAATAGCTGAGATGTACCTTAAAGGACTTTTGAGTCGAGACGGAAACATTTCTGAAGAGCACGCAAAAAAGACCAAACGCATTCAAAAGGATGGCCGCACATACCGATTTTTAATACAAGACGGAATTAATAAAATTTACATAAGCCAAAAAGATATTAGAGCTATTCAACTAGCAAAGGCTGCGCTCTATGCTGGAATAAAATTACTTATGGAAAAAATGAAAATTAAATCCGTAGACCGGATAGTCCTAGCAGGAGCTTTTGGAAGCAATATTAATTCAAAATATGCTATGATTTTAGGTATGATACCTGATTGCGATTTAGACTCAGTAAAAATAGCAGGTAATGCTGCCAGTACAGGTGCAAGAATAACTTTGCTCAGTCAAAGCGCACGACAATCAGTTGAAAATTTAGTAAGAAAAATTGAGAAAGTGGAGACAGCTATTGAACCAAATTTTCAGAAGCATTTCATTGAAGCTATGTCTATTCCTCATAAAACCGATACTTTTGACAATCTAAGGCAACATACTCGTCTGCCAAACCAAGATGAACCTAGATCAAAGCGACGAACTAGAATCTCGCGCTGATTACACAAAAACCTCAAAGCGCCATCTGCGTAATTAAGGAATAACAAAAAATAATAGAACCTTTACAAACCCATCATTTAGTGATTTTTCCCAAATTAAAGTGACTTTTTCTTACTACTTTAAAATAGTATAGATATTATTCTATAATCTTTTTATTAATTAGAATATCTCTTGATAAAAAAGGGTTTATAAAACTGGAGTTGTGAGTAGTGACGCGTCTAATATAACAAATCTACACCCATAAATAATTTTATTACTGAATGATTAATTTACTAGATTGTAAAAAGGTTGCCAGAAAGTCAGCCTTTTAAAATAAATACCTATCATGTTATTTTACAAAAAAATTACAAAATACAATCTAGGGCCCGACAATCTTCAGTCATCCAGCCAAAATCAACAATATTACCCTCCTCCAAAAATGTACTTCCCGAAGAATTAGGAACTTTTACGATAAAGTCATCACAACCACATACAGAGGCTCTCGTTCTTATATGGTCCCCCAAATAAATTAATTCCTCCACTTTTCCAGAAAAGACGTTATCAAACTGTCCATCGGTTGGATTAATTACGACGCGCTCTGGTCGCAAAGATAACTGACTTCGATCCCCAATACCACCAACGTTTATTTTAAGTGCCTTTATTTCTTCACCGCTATCCAACTTAACTAAGCAACTATTTTCTTGAATTTTGATCACGTTACCAACAAGACTATTATTCTCACCAATAAATTGAGCAACAAAAGTATTTTTAGGTCGCTCGTACAAATCATTGGGAGATGCCAACTGTTGGATCTTGCCATCATTAAACACGGCTATTCTATTTGACATTGTCAAGGCTTCAGATTGGTCGTGTGTAACATACACAACTGTAACCCCAAGATTTTCATGAATATGCTTAATTTCATATTGCATTTGCTCGCGCAGTTGTTTGTCAAGCGCTCCCAAAGGTTCATCCATAAGAATCAATACGGGATCAAAAACCAAAGCCCTTGCTACTGCAACCCGCTGCTGTTGCCCTCCAGAGAGTTGAAACGGACGCCGTGATCCAAAACCCGCCAATTGTACCATAGATAATGCCTTATTCACGCGTTCCTCAACAATCGCCTTTTCAACTTTCCTTACCTGCAATGGAAACGCAACATTCTCAGCGACACTCATATGCGGAAATAGAGCATAATTTTGGAAAACCATACCTATCCCTCTTTTGTGAGGTGGAACATTGTTTATTGGTGCCCCACTCAGAAAAATTTCTCCATGGGTTGCTGGTTCAAAGCCTGCAAGCATCATTAGACATGTTGTCTTCCCCGAACCGGATGGTCCAAGCATGGTCAAAAACTCACCACGACTAACATCTAGGTTCAAATCATTCACGACAAGGGTCTTACCATCATAACTCTTCTGAACTGATTTAAAGCTAACAAGAATGTCTTTGTTTTCCAGCATTAAAAATTACACCTTAAACACATCAAACAATGCATTTTTTATCCTCATATCATGAAAAATTTTCAAACATCTACACATCATAAAACATTAAATAAAAAATATCTAATTTAATCCACTCAATGTAGTTGACCTATATACATTTATATTTATTCACATAGAGTTTCTAATGATATACTAAAAAATTTGATATCAAAATCTAATAACCCTGATACATTCAACTTATAATGTCTTAATATATAGAAAATCAATGTGCGGCATAGCAGGAATACTTCAATATAACTCGAGTATCAATATTCACAGTAAATTGGTTGCGATGAGTGATACTATCGCACATCGAGGTCCGGATGGTTCTGGAATATGGGTATCTGATGATCAATCAGTTGGTTTTTCTCATCGCCGATTAGCGATTGTGGATCTGTCAGCTGAGGCGAACCAACCCATGACAGATTCAGAGAAAACAACAATTGTGACTTTTAATGGTGAAATATATAATCACCTAGACCTGAGGAACCAGTTATTAGCCTTGGGTCACAATTTTGTAACTGACCACTCAGATACTGAAGTCTTAATTCATGGTTACAAACAATGGGGCTTAAAAGCCCTTGTAAATAGACTTGATGGGATGTTTGCATTTGGCCTATGGGACAATTTAAAGAAAACTTTGGTTTTAGCTAGAGACCGAATTGGAATTAAACCACTATATTTTTGTTCACACAATGGATCCTTCCGTTTTGCTTCGGAAATCAAATCCATTTTAACAGACCCCAGTATCCCTCGAGAAATGGATCAAAATGCTTTAAATCATTATCTAAGCTTTATGGTCTCACCTCCTCCTTTAACACAATTCAAGGGGATCTACAAATTGCCAGCTGCCCACACATTAACGGTCTGTGATGACGGCACCTTACGAGCAAACCGTTACTGGGAACTCTCATCAAACAATGATGAAATATTAGAAATTAGTAAGCTACCACCCGAGGAGCAAGAATTTCATTTTGTTAGAGGTGTCCGCTCTCGTCTTGAGTCAGCAGTAGAAAAACGATTAATGTCTGATGTTTCTTTTGGCGTCTTTCTTTCCGGCGGCATTGACTCCTCAGTCAATGTGGCATTAATGAGCCAAATGATGTCTCGCTCGGTAGATACCTTTACCGTTGGGTTCAAAGACTTTACCCACTTAAATGAACTCAATTTTGCAAAACAAATTTCTAATAAATTCAAAACTAACCATCATGAAATATTAATTGATGAAAAAGATGTACTTACATATTTGAATGAACTAATTCATTACCAAGACGAACCAATTGCAGATTGGGTCTGTCTCCCACTTCATTTTCTGTCCAATCTTGCTAAAAGAGTGGGAAGAAAAGTTGTTCAAGTTGGCGAAGGGTCTGATGAACAGTTTTGTGGTTATGAAAGCTGGCTCAGATACTTAAAAGCAAAAAAGTATTTCTGGGATCCTTACAAGTATTTGTGCCCAAATGGCTTTATATCTGCCATTGACAAAATGGGAATTGGTTTTGCTCCAGCATCACGTGGCACAGCATCGCAGATACTAGAAATGCTGCATAGAGCCTCAACAGGTCACGAACTCTTTTTCAGTGGGGCTAATTCGATTTGGGAAATTCATAAACCAAAATATCTAAACTACTCAAACTATACTGAGACCCAAGATTATAATTATCTAGAAAAGGCAGGATTTAACACACACGGCTTATCTTCTCAACATAGTGGAGATGTAATTAATGAGTATTGTTCTGACTATGAGCGTCTATTTCCTGTGTCCGATCAGCTAGCAAGAATGGCATTTAATGAGACACGGCTTCGTTTGCCAGAGCTATTACTTATGCGATTAGATAAAATTAGCATGTCTAATTCTATTGAGGGCCGTGTACCTTTTTTAGATTATAATCTTGTTGAATATACAACCAATATACCTCAAGAAATGAAGGTAAAAAATGGTGTTAAAAAATATCTATTAAAAAAAGCAATAGCAGACCTACTTCCTAATGATATCATTCATAGAGAAAAAATGGGTTTTTCTGCCCCTGTTTCGCAATGGTTGAGAGGAGAGTTTGGACAATTGGCCTCAGAAACAGTTTTAAATTCAAATATTTTTGAATTAGGTTTCTTACAAAAAGCATATATCGCCGAGCGTTTTCATGAGCATTATTCAGGAAAAGCCGATCATTCGCTGCACTTGTGGACTATTTTTAATTTAGTCTCTTGGTTTGATCATTGGATTGACAACAAAAGATCTAGCTAGTCCGATATGACTCGGTTATAGGTATTGATAGAGCGCGTAATATAGTTATCCAAAGTCCAGTTATTACTTACATTCTTAAATGCAGCTTTGCCCATTTTTAGCCTTTGATTATGGTCATCAATTAGGAATTCCAGTGAATCTCTCAGCGCATGCTCATTAAATGGGGGGACGATGAACCCATCAAGCCCATTCTTAATAATATCAGATGCCCCGACATTTTCAGTAATTACAACCGGAAGACCTGATGCCATTGCTTGCAGAACTGAAAGACCAAATCCTTCCTCAATTGAAGGCAAACAAAATATATCCGCTTTTCTGTATTCAATAGCTAAGTTTTTTGCTGAAATTGGGCCACACACTTTCACCGCTGATCCCGCCAACTTATGAAGGGTAGACTCAAAACTTTTTTCAACATAGCCATAAAGGTATAAATCGGCTTTTTTTGACAATTTATGGAATGCTCGTAATAGCCATGGTACTCCTTTCCTAATACCAACGCCTCCAGCAAATATGATTCTCGGTCGATCATTTTTTACTTTAATGATCGGGTTGCCTTTAAACCAATAATCTCCTACTGCTAAAGGGTTTATTATAATTTTACTTTCATTAAATCCACGATTATAAAATGATCTTGCTGCTAATAGTGATGGCACACATATTTTGTCAGCTAACTCGTATTCAGCCTCCTCTCGTTCCATCATCTCACTTTCTGTTTCGACAAACTCTAAATTAAATTCTGAATAGGCATCTCGCAGTATGATCGATTGTTCTGTTATATGGGAAGAACCCCTTTCGATAATCACTTTCTGCCCAGTTTTTTGGGCTGGAAGAATAGCCTCTAAGGTTGCTGAGCTCCACCCAATTAGCAAACTAACGTCCTCGAATTGATTCAAATTTTTCGAGATAAACTCACCAAAGGATTTAGAAATAAATAGGTTACATGACCTTTTTATCTTAAGTGTCTTAAAACCTCGTCTTATTGCCTCTAAGTGAGGGCACGATTTCACAGGTAGTTTTCCTCCCGTAATATATTGTACAATGAAGTTTGGATAAGTTGTAATAAGGGATTCTAAGACACCTCTTTGATAAAGCCCTGTGGCCAGCTCAAATCCATGAAACCGTCCATGCACTGACACAACAACTTTCATTTTTCACCAATCACTGAAATCAAAGTTTTCTCTAATTTTTCTGCCTGGGATTCCCAAGAATATTTGTTCATTTGATCTAAATCAATTTTCGAATTAGAAATTGTTTTAAAAGAGTCTAAAGCAAGTGCTATACTTTCTTTAGTAGAACACGCCAATAAATCGACATTAACTAATTTTGCTATTGAGAAAACTTCATCATTCTCACTTGGCACTGCCAAAATAGGCCTTCCTGCTGACAAAAGTTCTATTGGCTTATGTTGAAACAAAGACTTTTCATTATAAATATATGCGTTTATCCAAGCCTCTGATTGCAATAACCTCAATTTTTCTAATCGCATGAAGTTGGCTGAAATAATTTCGCATCTTCCCTTTAATGGCAACACAACCTTGTTAAATAATTCTACATCTGTTCCCGCATATTGGATTTTGACTGCGTTTTGGATTTTTGGATCTTTTTCAAACCATGATAAAATACCATCGATCAGGACTTTTGCTCGCTCTGAATTATAAAGACTACCCGTAATCATTATAACTTTGGGTGATCTTAACTTTGTTTTCTTGAAGGAAATTTTTGGAAATCCACTATAAATGACCATAGCATTGCGCTTAAAAAAGTGAGTTACTTGCACTTTATGAACACCAGAAAAACAGGTGATCCCTGCCATGTCATAAAATCGCCGTGCGACTAGTCGCCTAAAACCAACAGGAACAAAAGCATTCCAACTATCTTTCACATCCGCCACCCATGGACAGTCATTTTGACGCGATAGATCTTGTGCTATATTCCAACAATCGGTATTGCCAAAACTTGCCCATATGATTTCTGGCTGAAAGTATTTAGATATTTCTCCTGAAAACTCTCTGACTCCTCTCCTCCAGTCACCAAAAACGCCGTTTCGAACAAGAAATTTACTAAATATCACTAACTGCCTAAGGCCAAAAACGACTCTTTTTTTCCTTAGGGATATCAAAATTGGGTCAAGAATCGGCACTATGGGGACAACAAGTGGCTCCAACCAATCATGTTCTTTGATCGCTCTCTCCATATCACCTTTAACATATCGAGATTTTCTATCAAGCTGAGCCTCGGTTAAAAGAACAATTTGATGCCCCCTTAATGCCATCGCTTTTGCGAACTTCCTCATTCTTAAAGCGCATACATGAGGCATATCAGGATGACAGTGATTTACAAACAACGCTCGCATCAAATTAAGCCTATACTCATTTGAAAATTAGGATTTTGTTCTGACTTTTTATCCGATCTACAAAATGGGTTTGCCACATTTCACTAATCAAAAGCTTCCAGAGAGGAGCTGCCAAATGGTCCTCTCCTAATTTAAACCTCACAATCAGTTTCTGCCACCAATTTTTTTTCCAATAAGGTCGGCTAATAAAGTCTTCTTTATTGGTTATATCAATTAAAAGGTTGATCAAACTGTCTCTGAACCAGTCATCTTGGGGTGGTAAAAAACCTTGTTTATTCCAGCGAGTTTGAATTTTACTTGGAAGCATATTGGACATCGCCAATCTCAATACGTGCTTTGTTTGTGTATTACCCATCAAGCACCTCGGTTTCAACGAAAGCGCGAACTCAGCGATCCTGTGATCACAGAATGGCAATCGCACTTCAATTGAATGTGCCATTGAGTTGCGATCACCATACCGCAGCAAAGTAGGCAAATGTGCGTGGAGCGCGTCATCTTTAAGAGAACGACTTAACAAATTAAATCGTGCATCTAATTTTCTGTGGTTGGCTTGTTTGACTCGCACTGCAATATCAGAAGAAACCCCAAACAAAACTTGACTGCCCTTGCCAAAACAATTGGCAAAATGCCATAAGACTTGGAAGGGAATTTTATTTTTATATTGATTTTGGCCTAGCGCAAGAGGATAACGAGTCTGAATTGACAACTTTTCTTTAGCAAATACATCTTCGCCGCAACTTTCTTTTATACTCTTAAGATACTGGCAAAAATATTGTTCATACCCTCCTAATATTTCGTCTGCCCCCTGACCATCCAACAATACCTTTATACCCTCTAACTTTGCTTTTTGGAAAATGCACCACTGGGCATACTGGCTTGCACTTCCGACTGGCAGCTCATTAAACCAAACAAAGGCATCAAAAACCTCTATCAATTGATGCGCCTTTGGTTTCACTGTATGGCCAATCAAATCAAACCTGTCTCGAACAATTTCAGCATACTGACTCTCATCGGAGGATGTTCCTGGAAAAACACCTGTAAAAGTTGGATAAGCCACACCTTCGCCCAATATTTTGCGATTAAGTGCAACGATGGAACTAGAATCAAGCCCCCCAGATAACGCAGAGCCAACTGGTACATCACTCCGCATTCTAAGACGCACGGAGTCCTCAATAAGTAGCCTAAAATGTTCTGATGCGTCCTTATCATTTAATTGTCCTATTTCCTCGCTTGGTTCAACATCCCAATAACTTTTTCGAGTCACCTCCATCGAAGCAACTTCAATTATCATGTATTCAGCTGGCATAAGCTGAAAAATATTTCCAAAAATCGTTTTATGACTCGTGTCTAGTCCTTGCTTTGGTTGATCCAGGAACCTCAACAATCTAATTTCATCAATATTAATATCGATCTCACTCAAGCAAAACAGTGCCTTATACTCAGAGGCAAAAACAAAATAATCTTCCGAAAGCGAAAAAAGAAATGGCTTTTCGCCAAATCGGTCTCGAGCACAGAATATTTTTCCAAGCTTTTTATCATAAATTGCAAATGCAAACATACCATTCAACTTTGAGAGACAATCTAAACCCCACACCTTATATGCTTCTAAAAGAACCTCTGTATCACATTTCGATTGAAAAGTTACGCCCTTTGACTCTAGTGTTTTTGACAATTCAAGATAATTGTATATCGCACCATTAAAATTAATTACATATTGGCCTGTCGGATCCACCATAGGCTGGAATCCTCGGTCAGATGGGTCAATTATTTTCAAGCGACGATGGCCAAATGCAATATGCTGATTTTTACTTGTCCAGAATCCTTCCCCATCTGGACCTCTATGCACAAGTTGGTTTGTCATTGCCTTAATCGCGCCAAAGTTAATCGGCCGATTAGCAACTATCCCCGCAATTCCACACATTATTTTTTCCCATTTGAGTTAAGATTATCATAATATTAGATAATCTTGAAATTTTTGCCTATTATATCTCACACAGATTTTTAAAAATTTCTATGACTTAAATATCATATCGGATTTAATAGAATAATACTGCATTACAATGTTACAGCAAAGTAAACAATCAACTTAAAAAGTTCTTAAAAAATAACTCATCTTAAAAGCTATTGGACAAATTTTACAATTTTAATAAAAATCATCGCTAAAACTCATGAAACCAAAAATACTATTCATAGGCGATTTAAATTTTTACTCTAAGGGCGCTTCTCGTCTTAAGTCGTGTCGCAGACTTGGATATAGCACGTATGCTATAACACACACTCCAATCGGAGGTGAAAAACATGGGTTTATTGTGAGATCTCTATTTTTTCGACTTTGTTGGAAATTGAATTTACATTTGGATACCGAGAAGGTTAATCGGGCTATTATCAATGCTGTAAGATTAACCACATATAATATATTGTGGATTGAAAAAGGAAACATGATCAATCCTAAAACACTCCAGAAAGTTAGGGAAATCTCACCACAAACCATCCTAATTTCATATTCCGATGACGACATGTTTAATTCTTTAAATCACACCAAATCCTACGTAAAATCATTAAATTATTATCATATCGTATTCACAACTAAATCGCATAATCTCAAGCCTTCAGAATTGAAAAAACTTGGCGCTAACAAAGTAATAATGGTGGATAAAGCATTCGACACAGAACAACACTTCCCAATGAAAATCACTAAAGAAGAGGTTAAAGTGTTCGGCGCTGATGTCGGTTTTATTGGCTCCTATGCTCCGGAACGTAAAGATATACTGGAATTTTTAGCACTTAATGGTATCAATGTAAGAGTATGGGGAAACGGTTGGGAAGATCAACACGCTGATCTACCAAATCTTAAGCTTGAGAAGCGTCCTTTAGTAAATAAACCTCAATCTCTCGATTATACAAAAGCAATTATCGCGACCAAAATTAATATTGGTTTCCTGCGTAAAATTAACCGTGACCTCCAAACCGATCGAAGTGTTGAAATTCCGGCGTGCGGCGGATTTCTTCTGGCGGAGAGGTCTGTTGAACATGAGCGCCTATTTAATGAGGGAAAAGAAGCAGTTTATTTTGATACAAAAAAAGAGCTCCTAAAAAAAATAAAGTACTTTTTAACCTATGAAGAAAAACGACATGAGATAAGTATCGCAGGCAGAAAACGTTGCGAAAATGACGACTATTCTCACGATAACCGCGTTAAGTTCATGCTTGCGAGGGGACTAGAAATTTTATTGCGTCCTTCAGTCCCGTAACTGATTCTGGGAGTCCCCAATTTGCAATTTTCTTTCGGGCTTCTTCGCCAAGTCTTGCATTGGCACTCGGGTCTGATAGGCAACACGTCAATGCACTGACCAAAGCTTCTTTTTTTTGCAATGGAATTACGTAACCACATTTTTCATCAAGTATGTCTGCTGCTGCCCCACATTGGTCCGAAGCGATCACAACTGTAGAACAATTCATCGCTTCATTAATAGCAAGTCCCCAAGGTTCCCGCTCTGAAGGCAATACGAAAACATCCGCAAGGTCATAAAAAGCTGGAATGTCGCTTTGGTTTTTAAAACCCATAAATTTTATTTTACCATCTTTAAATTTATTCATTGTCTCCAGCTTCGAACGCATAGCGCCATCGCCTACAAAGATAAGGTATGGATGATTTAACTTTTGGTGATCAAGCTCTATAAAAGCACTTATTAGTAGATCTGGATTTTTTCTTTTTTGTAACTTACCAGCAAATAACACGATTGGACTTTTTGGTTCTAGATTTAGTTCTTTTCTTAGAGCCCTTCTTCTTTTAGAAGCTGCCGCCGCACGTTCTTGGAAGAAATTATTGTCCACTGTATAAGGCATAAAAAATAATTTTTCTTTTAAGACCCCATGCTTGAGATAATAGTCTTTATTTTCAGACCCTATACACAAAAAACCATCACAATTATCAAAAATTTTTTTGAGATAGAGACGTTTTAAAAGTCCCTTTATACCCCAACCATCCGGCATTGATTTTTGCGTATTTTCGCCCCGCATTAACACAGGAATTTTATGTCTTTTTGCAAACCGCAACGTTTTCCGTTTAAAACGGCTATCCCAACCATGTATCCAAACAATATCTGCATTCAAAACTTTTTCATTAACTTTGTCCATTTCATCTAACGAGCAAAAATTATAGCCCGTTGTCAAATCTACATCCCATTGTATTGGCACTGAAAATCCCTTATCAAAAAACTTTTGATCCTTAAAGGTTTTTTCAAAAATTACAAAAAGATCAATTTCTGGGTCTTTTCCGATATAACGCAACAACGGAGCCTGATATTGGATTGGATGACTCACAATATAAAGCAACTTTATTTTCATAAATTTTGACCAATATTGTCTATCATCTCTGCTCAGCCTTGTTTAGTAAAGAGAACAAAACAACGAAACCAAATATAAAAGCTAAACTTTGACCAATTGCTAAAATGCTGGCAATATCAACAACTATAGAACCAAGCAAAATTAATGGCATAACAGCACCCAAATATTGGGCAACTCGCGCCAAAAGCAACCAACGCATCTGACGAGCTTGCCAACAGTAAGACTTGAGAATTTCAAATAAACTGTGAAAGATAACAACACCTGACATAAGTGATAATAATGCACCACTAACAGCCCAATTCTCTCCAAAAAGAATAGGCACAATGAAGGATGAGAAAAAATAGCAACAACCTCCTAGAATTATTAGAGGAATACCTGAAAAAATAATCAGCTTATTTCTTCCAATCATACGTATTTCTCGATCCTCGGTTTGACCAAACCAAACTGCAGCTACTCGCGAAACTAAGGGAGCTAAAAACTGGAGAGGAACTCCCGCAAGGCGTTGAGCCTGAAAAAAGAAACCCGCTAACTTATCTCCACCTAGAACAGACACAAAAATAATAATCATTCGATTAAAACTACTCTCTAAAATAGAGTCAAACCATAACGATCTCGACTCCCTTAATACATCAAACCAATCTATTTTCCAAAAACCAATAAGTTTAAATACCTTTATTCCTCTAATAAAATAAAACCCTGACACGCTAAACAGTGTAATAATTATTTCACGAATATACAGTAGGTCTTTTTCTATACCATAGGATAATAGCAATAGTGTTAGTAAATGCGCTGTGACAACGGCTATGGTCTCAACCAACGCAATTCTCTTATATAGCATATCTCTCTCGAAAAAGCCTAAATTTGTATTACTCCAATGACGTACACCTAAAATTACAATCAAACTGATTTCCCAAATACCCGCATTTCCGCTAAAAATTAACCATAAAATTGCGAGCACCATTGCAAACAATGTCTCATAGACAGTTATACTGAAATATACTTCCTTAAGTTTCTCATTTAATTTCGCTCTGGTTGTGCGAAGTATAATAGTTTTTATATTTAACGATAAAATCGAGAAAAACATGGCTGCTGATGACATAACAAATGCAAAACGACCAAATTCTTCGGGGATAAGGTATCTCACCAACACAAGGTTTACTATAAATGCACACAAAGCTTGTAAAAATTGACCAGACAGCAAAAAACCTGTACCAATTCGAAGCTTTTTTAAATCTATAGTCATCTAATAAACGCGTTTCTCATATTATCTAAATAACACTTTATTTGAGCCAATTTAAAAAATCTGCACAAATCATATATGATCCTTTGTAATCCAAAATTAGCCCTAAATTTATTCAAAAAAGTAAAAATCATTTTTAATAAATAGTAAAATCTAATCATGCCATATACACTATCCTATCTAATTAATAATCACGCTTTATAGTTCGAAGATGCTTGACGATTCATGACCGAAGATAAATTCACTTTTACAAAAAAGATAATATTTTTTATCTGTATGTGTTTACTCACCATCTTGTGCATTTATGCAAAATATCACGCTTTGTCCACAATTGGCCCTTTCACTGACCACGCCTTTTATACGCAATGGGTAAAGCGCCTCACATATGCTCCGCATTTCTTACCTGTATTGACCGAAAGTAACAGCTTTTTAACCTCTTTAATAAGAGACGAAACAAGCGTTTTAAACATATTTCTGAGACAGATTTATACATGCCATCAGCTAATCTTTACATCTTTTGCAACAATTTGGCTAGTTATTTGGTCTGAATTAATTGGAGCATCAATGCAAAATCAAATATTGATTAGCATAATCAATAGCTGTTTATTTATAATGGTACTCAGCCAATTTCCACTCATAATGTTTAACAGAACTAGCAAAAAACATCTTTTTACTGAGGTTGTTTTATTTGGCATACTTATTTTTTTATTTGCGAACTTATCAACGTTTTTAACAATGTTTTCTGCGCTTGGCAGACATAACGTAGGCGTATTGTTCTTAATGATTTCCATGTGTATAACGTTGGCGTGGTTAAAAGATGGGGCGTTTAAAAATAGCAAAAAATATACGTTATTAATGTGCCTAAGCCAAATATTTGCTATCTATTCTAACTATACAAACGTATTCATTTTACCAACCGCGACCGCTTTAGCAATAATCACCCAACCAAATATAGCCAATACCTATCGAGTACGGAATACTGTCATTTTTTGTAGCACCACAATGATAATATTTAGTCCGGTATTTATAATATTGGCGATTATCTATTTTAGTGGCGTCAATATTCCAATCGGAGCTAGTCTAATCGATATTGGTCGCGAAGCCCTGATGGACCTTGGTAAAGGAGCGGATATTGATACTATTGATACTGACTGGACCTACTTAGCTAGAATAAATTACTGGATAACATTTCATATGGAGAATTTTTCAACCATTGGCCTGGGTGCTGGACTTGCTGGACTTATTCACCTAGCATTTTGGAGGCACATTTCATTGCCGCTTTTTATAATAGTTTTTCATTTCATAACTGGTTCTATAATGACAGGTTTTTATCTACACAAAACCGCAGCGTATTCACTGCCCCTAATTTGCCTGGGTTTTGCTTGGCTGGTTACATGGAGTTATAGTGAACTAGCAGATTATGTTCAAAAAAAACAATATTCAAAATATTACCTAGCCGCTTTATCGATTGTTTTTCTTGTTTTACCAATTTCCCACTTTGTGTCGGATTCCTCCAGACTGAGAGATCTGGAAAATCAAACTTGGGGTCATGTTTATAAAATAAAGACTGATTGGGACCCAGTAATATTGTCGTTACAGAAACATAAACTGCAGAAAAATGAGTTCATCGCTTGGGACTATCCAATAACAAATACAGTAATAAGTTTAATGGGTACAGAAAAGAACATAGTATTTGCCCAAAGGCCCCTTTCCTCGCTTAAGCTTGAATATGATCATAATCGACTGAGGTCATATATTAAAACGCGGAATCTGTTCTGGGCCAAGAGACTTCACACATATTTACTCATCCCTGCTGAAATTGACATATCTTCAATAAGACAAATTTTCAGAGAAATTTTAGGCCCTGATGGTTTTGATGAAAATTTCATACCCAAATTCAAAGAAATTGATAATTGGCCGAGGAACAGCGCACGGCAATCTCTAAAACTATATCAAATTACCAGGAGTTTTTAAAAATAGATCGACTATCTGGACTTGTATTTGACAGACGCTGCATCAAAAAGGTTTTTTACAGTAAGTTCTTTTGTTTTATTCCATGAGAACTTTTTAGCGCGCTTGCGTGCTTTTTCCCCCATATCATCACGAAAACGTTTTGTGTCAAGTGCTTCAGTTACTGCTGCACAGATTGACTCAATGTCATTAGGATCAAAATAACTCCCCGCATCACCCAGCACCTCTGGCATCGCAGCAGCATTTGAACATACTATTGGAGCACCACAAGCCATGGCCTCAACTAATGGGTTGCCAAATGTTTCAACTGTCGAAGGGAAAATAAATAGCGTGCACTTTTTATATAAAGTTCTTAACTCCTCAGCTGATAAATGCCCAAGAAATGTAATATTATTTGTTAAGCCTTTTTCTTCGATTAGCAGTCTTAAACGGTTCAGATAATCTTGATCAATTGGTCGCCCAGCAATCAAGAGTTCTAAATCTTGAAAATCTTCGGTTAACCGGGAAAAAGCCTCAATCAGGTTTGAAAAGTTTTTCTGAACATAAATGTCTGATACTGCTAGAAGTAAATTATCGAGTCGTTTATATGTTCCCTCAATAAAAAAAGCTTCATTCACGCCGTGCGGAACCACAGACACTTTTTGTTTCATCGAGCCGGATATACCAGCTGCAGTTATTCGTCGAGCATAATCAGAGACTGCTATCGCACTTTTAGATGTAATTAACGATAATAATGTCGCTAGGTATAAAAGTGCCCAATATGCAAGTTTAAGAGGTCGTCGCTCAACAAAGCCAACGCTAACAGCATTTCTAATCATTACGACAGCGTTCTTGGCTAAAATTGGGCCATAATTTGCCGGTGAAAAAGTTACATCTGCTGAGAGTAATTTGGCCAGTTTTGGCAAATCTACTTGTTCTCGCCATAAAACATTCCAGAAACCCCTCCTAAAATCAAGGAAATGGTATTTTATACCGTTGAGGTCATTCGGCAAAATATCTTTTTGATCCTCATGTGCACATAGGTGAACCTCAAGTCGCTTATCGTTTGCCAATAATGGAAGCATATTATTCAAATAAGTTACACCACCACCAGTTCTAGCATGGAGAGCATTTATTAATAATTTGACTGGGAATGGGTCAATTATATTTTTTAATGTTTGGCTCAGTTGTTCAACATGTCTCTCCCAAGTGAATGTCTTTTCAGCCCTCAATCTTCCCTCTCTAATAAGAGATTCTCTAAGTTGCGCATCTTGATTTAGGTCCTCGATCTTGTCAGCTAAATCCTCTGCATTTCCTAATTCGAAGTATAAAGCAGCCTCACCGCAAATTTCTCTATGAATTGGAATATTTGAAACGATCAAGGGCACTCCAGCACGCATAGCCTCCAACATAGGAAACCCAAATGTCTCAGCGAGAGATGGAAATACAAAAATATCATACTGTTTAAGCGTTTCATTTAATTTATAATGATCAATCCGTCCCAGTGTTAGACAGCTTGAATAGTCCTGAGATTCAAGTTTTTTTAATTCACTCGTGCAATTTGGCCAAGGTTTAAAATCATCTCGCTCCATTGTTATGTGGGTGCTCGACGGGACACCACGATGGTTGAGGACTTTTGTAGCCTCTGCAAGTGTCAACGGGTCTTTATGCGGATAGAACACTGATACATAAATGAGTTTAAGCACTCCCCCCTCTTTCCAAATACGATTTTTCCAACTAATTTCAAATCGAGGATTTACAGCTAAATAATTTACAACAGAATTATTCCTAATATCAGGGCCGTAATCCAAAGCAGCCGCGAGAGCTACTTTTGATGGAAAAATCGTTACTTTCGATTGCCGCGCTGAAATCAACATTAAGTTTCTTCGCATATAGGCGGAGACTTTCTCAACAAAACTAAGTTGGGGTAACACTTTCTGCCTATATACTGGATTGAGATAAATCTCACCTTGGACAAGCAACACTTGTTTGATAGGAGGGAATAAGACGCCATAATTTGCAGAAGAATAAAGAATATCTGCACCACTCTTTTTAACAATTCCTCGCCATATGATTTGCTCCCAAAGAAAGCGATGAATTGCGCCAAAAAAATGTTTTACAGGAACCGTTTTCACAGTAATACTTGGATGATTAAATCGATCTGGATCAAAAGATCTGGGCACATACACTATAGCATCAAGGTTGGTATGACCTAAATATTCAATCAAATTAGTGGTATACGTAACAATACCACCTGTATTAGCTGAAATAGCATTAACAATAATTTTCATCACTTGAAGCCTAAACTCTAAAAAATTATCGTGAACAGATGTTCACTTAGAAAATAGAGAGAATCTCTGGAATGACACGAACTTTTATTATCCTTATTTTTGCAATCAACGCCTCGAATTGATACAATCACAACTCCAATTTACTTTTGCCTAAAGGGTTTCAATGAGCTTGATACATCTGATCAAATATGCACTATCACTTAACCCTACCTATGCTTTAAGACAGACATTTAAGTTTGTCTCTCGCCAAATCAAAAATAAACTCCCTTTTTACATCAATTTACATGACTCAAGTTTTTACGATGCAAAATCTATCAAAGATCCAACATTTAATCGTATTCTTTATGACTTCCACTTACCAGACAATAATAGCACCTTATACGATATATACACTCATTCACAAAAAATCTTCAAACATCAATTCAACATTCTAGGATCTGGCGAAAACATAGTTTCATATGGAATGAGTTGCAACGGTTTCATGGGACATCTCTATTTAGAGAGAAATCAAAATTTTGACCACAACAATTTGGCAAATAACGTAAATTTAGGAAACCAAAGTTATTCTCGTAAAATTAGAAAACTGATAACTAGTGACTACCAGCCTATTGACTGGCAATTAGATTTCAAATCGGGCTTTAGATGGTCTGAACTAACCCCCTCCGGATCAATTCTTTATGGCCATAAACTCGGAGTCGATATAAAGGTTCCATGGGAATTAGCCCGACTGCAACACCTTCCATTAATAGCACTATGTGCTGCACCAAACAAAAGAGCGACTAAGCAATCAAGTGCCATCTTATTAAAAAAATTCAAATTAGAGTTTATGAACCAAAGCTTAGACTTTATTGCAAGCAACCCACCTGGGTGGGGTGTCAATTGGGTATGTACTATGGATGTCTCAATTCGTGCAATAAATTTAATAATAGCATTTAATATTTTTGCAGAAAATGGGACAAAATTTGAGAAAGACTTTTTGAGAGAGTTTACTGCTTCTCTAATGTCGCATGGTCACCATATTGTCAGCAACCTAGAGTGGGATAAAGACTTTCGAGGAAATCACTATCTGACAAACACCTTAGGTTTAATTTTTCTTGGTGCTTTTCTCAGAGAGAGCATTGAGACAAATCACTGGTTAGCGTTTGGAATACAAGAATTAATATCGGAGACAAAAAAACAGTTTCTTGGAGATGGTGCAAATTTTGAGGCGTCTACATGCTACCATCGATTATCTGCAGAAATAGTCACTTTTGGAACTGCACTAGTTTTAGGCTTGCCTGAGAGCAGGAAAAACAGTCTTAAAAAAATTGATCCTCAAAAGTGGAGGTTCATTCCTGAAATTCAGACAAGGTTTCTTAGGTCCATAGGTTCTCAAAAATTCATTGGGCAACCTCACTTCGATCTTATTGCTCGCATGGCTTTGTTTACCATCCATATAACAAAGCCTAACCGTCAAATTCTACAAATTGGAGATAACGATAGTGGAAGAATAATAAAAATCTTCCCAACATATGAAAATGACCTTGACCATAGCCACCTAATTGCAAGTATCAATGGAATATTCGATGAAAAAGAATTAAAAAAATTCTTAGGGGAAAAAGGATATTTTGAAACTTCTTTAATCCAATCATTGGCGCACAATCAAGTTGCAAAAAGCACTTGGTTTACAAAAAAATTGAAACAGACTATCCCAAAAAAATCACACCTCAACATAACCAAATTAATTGAAACAAATATATTTTTTAGCGATCCCGAAATCACTCAGAATTTAAAAATAATTAAATTTCCATATTTTGGTTTATATATCTGGTACTCAGAACGTTTCTTCTTGTCAGTTCGTTGCGGCCCTATTGGACAAAATGGTAGAGGAGGCCACGCTCACAACGACCAACTCTCTATCGGACTCCAAATTGATGGTATTGACTGGATTATGGATCCAGGTTCTTTCATTTATACTCCAGATCCAAAAGTGCGAAATTTATATCGTTCATTTTTTGCGCATGCCTGCCCACGGATTGAGAAAGATGAGCCATCGAGATTGTCATACGGTATGTTTCAGCTTGAAAATAATACAAATGCAAAATGTGTTCAGTTTGGAAAGAAGAGATTTTTAGGAACCTATTCTGGAAAAAAGAATATCATATATCGCCAGATCGAGATTCACCCTGGCGCTATTCAGTTAATAGATGGAATTGTTGGACATCACCACAAACAGGCTATTTTTGAAGTAAAAAATGCATATTCGCCAAATGATTTGACAGAAATATTTGATCTCAAGTGTCCGGTCTCAAAGCACTATGGAGTATGTGATCAGACGACTCGTTAAATTATTTGAGCCAAATTTTTCTAATTTCCTGACAAATAGAGGCCTCAAACCTATTATAACTAAAAGCAACCTCAACACTTGCTCGTGCTGATTCTGAGAACTTACCCCGAAGGTTCCTGTCCTTTACAAGCTGACAAACGCGGCTAGCCATTTCATGGGGAGTATGATCAACTAAATATCCATTTTTTCCATCAACGATATATGACTCCGGCCCACCACATTTAGTTGAAATTACAGGAACCCCGCACGCCATCGCCTCAATTCCAACAATCGCTAGACCCTCCTGAAAAGATGGAATAAGAAAAATATCAAGACTCTGATAAAACCTGCACAACTCAGTTTTATCCATAAAACCCATAAATGTAATATCATGTTCAATTCCCAGTTTACCGATTATTTTTTTTAATTCCTTAGTGGGATATCCTGTTAGAACCAATTCAGGACTCAAGCCTTTTTCTTTAACAATCTGCAACACACGTAACAACATCGCTATGTTTTTTCTCGGGTCACCTAATCTGCCTGCAAACCCTAGCCGTGCAATAGTTGGGGCTTTATTGGGCGGAACAAAAAAAGTCATATCCGTCGGAATTGAGAGGATCCCAATATCTTTTTTTTGTGTTATTAGTCTCTTTTGAAGTTTCTCTTTTGTGAATCTACTTACAGATAAAATACGCCCCCTACCCATCACAACTTTTGTCTCTTGACGCTTTAGCACTGGTTCGATAAACGCCACGTCAAGAATCTTCCTTGGAGTTCGCATTGTCTTTTGTCGATCATATCGATCCCCTTCAACATCACTTGCGCACCAGATAATATAGGGGATATCAAAACTTTCTAATATATTTCCCAATACGATGGAACCACCTACGACAAAATGCAGATCACTCTCCAAAACCAGCCCTCTCCATAGTTTTGATGGAAGACTGTATGTAAATTCTAGCTCTGGCAAATAACTTCCAACAGCATGGCAATCAGAAATATTAAATGCACTATCCCTTTTTATTTTGGGCTTCACGAGTAATGGTAATTTCCAAAAAGGAACATTTAACTCAGAATGGAGACTAAATGTACCATAATATGCAATCGTTACCCGAAAACCTTCACTTATGAGATAATTGGCAAGAATTTGTACTTTGGTTCGAACCCCACCTAATATATTTGGGGGTAGCGTTATTATTAACGCACTTCGATCAGTATTTGAGATATTTTCCAAGAATCAATGCTCCAAAAGCCATACAACTAGTAACATCTGATTTTCTAATTCAATTGTCAGTATTCAGTCTTGCTAATCTTACCTTTAATCACTCTCTATTTAGAGACAAATTTATAAATTTAATTGACTACTTCACGCAATACGCTCTAATAAATAATTGGTTAAATTAAATTTTACTGCATTATTGGCTGAAAAATTTTTTATTGCCTTCAATTAACTTGTGATAGATTCTGTCTCTAAACAAAAAATTAACATAGTAGAAAAAGAATAAATATGGAGTAAACATGGTTGATAAGAACTCAATTAAAATGATTGAGAAACTAGTATCATTTGATACGACAAGTCGCCTTTCAAATCTTGCGTTAATAGAGTTTATCGAAGGTTATCTCCAAAAACTTGGAATAAAAAGCACAATTGTTCATAGTGAAGACAAAAAGAAAGCAAACCTGTATGCGACTTTAGGTGACACTAACTCCCCAGGGATTATGCTATCTGGACACACTGACGTGGTGCCAGTGGATGGGCAGGATTGGGATACAAAGCCTTTTGAATTAGCAACCTCTCAGGATAGGCTCTATGGACGTGGCACAAGTGACATGAAGGGATTTATTGGTATTGTTCTGGCACAAATACCAAATTTTCTAAATAGAAAGCTCAAGACACCCATTCATCTTGCTTTTTCTTATGATGAAGAAGTTGGTTGTATCGGCGTCCGACGGCTTCTCGACGTTATTAAAGATTCTCCTACAAAACCTTACATGTGTATTGTTGGAGAACCAACTAGCATGGAGGTGGTTATAGGGCACAAAGGGAAAAGGTCGTATGACGTATCAGTTCGAGGCCTCGAGGCTCATTCAAGCCTAACCCCAATTGGTGTAAATGCAATCGAATACGCTGCAGAGTTAATAACTCACTTAAAATATCTGGCAGACAACTTTTCAAGTACAGGCTTTCGAGATGCGCTGTATGACATTCCTCATACAACGGTCCACACAGGCACTATCGCAGGAGGCACAGCCCTCAACATTGTACCAAAAGACTGCTTTTTTCAATTTGAATTCAGGTATATTGAAGAGGATAACCCTGACGAAATAGAAAATGGTATTAAAAAATATATAGATGAAGTACTTATCCCGAAAATGCATAAAATCAGCGCTGATACTGGAATAACGATCAATTGCGCAAATGATATGCCTAGCTTGAATCTTAAACCAGAAGAAGAGGTGGTTACTTTTGTAAAAGCTCTAGCCGGAAAAAATAATCATTCTAAAGTTGCGTTTGGAACTGAAGCAGGGCTTTTCCAAAAACGAGCGAATATCCCAACCGTCGTATGCGGGCCTGGCGATATCGCTCAAGCGCATAAACCAAATGAGTATATCGAAATTAAGCAAATTGAAGAGTGTGAAATATTTTTATCACGATTAATGGATAAAGTATGCGAGAGCTAACCTTTTATACATTATGCGAAACGAATCAGTGACCGCCATTTTAGCAACGAAAAATTTTACGAATAGATATGATGTCTCAGTTCGCTTTTGATCTCAAGACAAAGCGACCATCAACAATATCTTCAAAATATTCTTCCATCTCAGGATGCCAAATAGGATCGTTTTCTTCATCATCAAGAACGAGATTCTGCTCAGAAACATACGCTACATATGGAGCTTTTTCTGAAGTTTCGGCTAACAAGTGATAAAAGGGCTGTTCCTTTTTTGGTCTAAAGTCTTTTGGAATACTCTGGTACCACTCTTCAGAATTACTGAAGATGGGATCAACATCAAATATGACTCCTCTGAAACCAAATATCTTATGCTTTACCTGAGTTCCTATGGTGTATTTCCCAGCAGCTCGGACACGCTCCAACGTATCGTGCTCTGACATTTTTCCAAAATACTCTATGTTTTCCATAATTTTTTTTAACCTCTTATCACTACGAGGTCAATAGATGACATTAATTAAAAAAGCATCCAAACAACATTGATAATTAAAAAGTAGCTAAGCCGCAATTCCACCCGATCTCCAAACAGTTGTTTCTTTGCAGGATGGGCATATACGCTCTCCAATATGATGAGAAATAAAATCACCAGAACACATTAAGCACTTTCTACTTTTTTCGACATGTTCCCGATCTGAAGTGGGCTTTTTTGTATCTACGCGACGAGATGACATTTCTATTTAATCCTTACTCAAACTTATAAAAAATTACACTAACTAACAAAATAACTACATCGAGCGACTTTTATATCTGTGCAGATTATCATAATTCAAACAACATAATCACAACTTATTAAAAATCGATCGCGATGGTATACACGAAATTAAAAATATTTGCATCAATTATTTTT
>MDTB01170696.1_pt1 | contig 27399 bp, 26 predicted proteins | sample 811161 | NCBI WGS metagenome assembly MDTB01 (sample SAMN05326650, study PRJNA326480) | marine metagenome | isolation source: seawater | place: Mediterranean Sea | collected 2009 | reverse complement strand
TTGTGGGTGATACTGGATTCGAACCAGTGACCCCTGCCCTGTCAAGGCAGTGCTCTGAACCAACTGAGCTAATCACCCGTTTGTTAAAATTACTTAAAAATTATTATGATTTAACTTCAAAAATTTTCTTTAAGTAGATTTGTATATGGATAAAAACAAATTTTTGTTAATTGTAATACTCACAGTAGTATCTATGGTATCAATTCTGCTTGTTCAGTTTTCTTGGATTTTCCAAATAAACGAGTTGAATAATGAGAGATTTGAAAAAGATATAAATGATGTTTTATTTACAGTCAACCAAAAGTTAGAAGAGCGTGAAATTCTTATTTTAACAAGGGATAATCTTGAAGCCAATTTTAAAGTTAGAAGAAGTAATGAAACTGGTGAAATTGAGTTGATAGAGAGTATTTTCAATAAAAAAACTATTCAAGAGGATGAAATTGAAACAAAAAAGAATACACTTCAGTTTGATTTAAAGTCAAGCAATAAAAACATAGATTCTGATAATGATATAAAAGCTTCAATACTAGTTGAAGACTTTAATGAAGTTACTGTAGATACTTTAATTCAAAAGCAAATAGATAAAGTACTAGATAGATCTGAGATGATTCAGATTATATTAAATAAGTTATTGACAGGAGATAGAGATATTAAAACCGAATTAAGCCCCCGGTCTATTGAAGAATTGATTTCATCAAGTTTAGAAAAGAAAAATATTAGTCTAGATTTTAAATATCTACTGCTTGATAAAAAAGAAAATTTAGTTATTCTTACCAATACACAAGACACAGGTATATTACAATCAAAATTTTCAATTAGTCTTTTTCAGAATGATTTAATTGACTCTAATTTAGTTTTACTTCTAAGTTTCCCATTTCAAAATAGTTATTTGATAAACAGTAATATTTATAGTTTAATATTTTCTTTTCTGTTTATTTTATTAATCGCATTTTCATTCTATTATGTAATTATAAAAGCTTTTCAACTCAAGAAACTTTCTGATATTAAAAATGATTTTATTGATAATATGACTCATGAGTTAAAAACACCAATTTCAACAATATCCCTGGCTTGTGAGGCAATGATTGATAATCAAAAAAATAAGAATAATTATGTTAAAATAATTGATGAAGAAAATAAAAGGTTAGGTCATCAGGTAGAAAGAGTACTAAATATAGCTAGGACTGAGAAGAAGAATTATAAAATAGATAAATCTTCAGTAAATGTTCATGATGTAATTGAAGAGTCGATTAATATATTCAAATTTAAATTAGAAAAAAGTGGTGGAAAAATAATTAATAACTTAAATGCAGAAAACCCAATTGTTACTGGTGATAAAAGTCATCTTATAAATGTTTTTAATAATTTAATTGAAAATGGAATAAAATATTCAAATGATAAACCTTTATTAACTATATCGTCTAAAAATAATAAATCAATATTAGAGGTTTCAATTCAAGACAATGGAATTGGAATTAAAAGAAATAACCTAGATAAAATCTTTGACAAGTTTTACAGAGAATCTCAAGGTAACGTTCACAACGTAAAAGGTTTTGGGTTAGGTTTGTCATATGTTAAAAATATTATTGATAAACTAGATGCGCAAATATTTGTAGAGAGTAAGTATGGGTATGGATCAATTTTCACTTTAAAGTTTAATAATGAATAATAAGGTATTACTTGTTGAGGATGATAAAAATTTAGGTAAAGTTTTGACTGACTATTTAACCTCAAAAAATTATCTGGTTAAGTTAGCTGAAAATGGAGAGGTTGGATTTGATTTTTTTATTAATCATAACTATGACATAATAATCCTTGATATAATGATGCCTAAGAAAGATGGTTTTTCTTTAGCTAAGGATATAAGGAAAATAAATAAAGATATTCCCATAATATTTTTAACAGCAAAATCACATAAAGAAAATATTGTTAAGGCCTTTAATTTAGGAGCAGATGATTACTTAACTAAACCTTTTAGTATAGAGGAACTTATTCTTAGAATAAATGCTATTTTAAAGAGATCAATAAAGGTGGAAAAAATAGAATTGGATGATAATTTCATTATTGGCTCATATAGATTTCACCATAACCAAAATCTCCTTGTAACTGGTTCTGAAGTTAAATATAAACTTACAACAAAAGAGAATGACTTATTAAAGCTTTTTTGCGAGAATATTAATAATAAAGTTGATAGGAGTCTTGCACTTATGAAAATTTGGGGTGATGATTCTTATTATAATGCAAGAAGTATGGATGTTTACATTGCCAAATTAAGAAAGTATCTACAAGAAGATAATAAAATTGAGTTAAAGACAATTCATGGATTTGGTTTTAAGTTATTAATTTTAGACTAAATCCTTGTTTGTAAGTTTTTTTTTAGTTAATAATAAGTGTGAACTTAATTGCATCTGTCTATATAAAAGATAATAAAGTAGTAAAAGTTAAATCTGGTGACTTTAGAACTTTAAAATTTTATCATGAGAGCCCTATTGATTTAATTCAAAGGTTTGAAGATCTGGGTGTTAAAGAAATTTATTTTGTTGATTTGGGTTCAGCAAAAATGCACGAGAAGAATAATTTTATTCTACTTGAAATGATTTCACAGTTCTCTAACATTAAAATTAATTATTCTGGTGGTTTAAGGACTAGTGAGACCGTCAGTTCCGCATTTATTAATGGAGCAAATATGGTTACTTTAGGTAGTATGCCAGTTTATGATAAAAATATTTTCCTTAATTGTTTGACAACATGGGGCTTTAAGAAAATTGTTATGGCAGTAGATATATGGAAAAATAGTTTAAGGATAAATGGATGGAAGCATCAAACCAAAATTGACCCACTTGATCATATTGATTATTTTTCGAAAAAGGGGTTAATGAATATTAAAGTAACTGATATATCAAAGGATGGAACATTAGATGGGCCACCCTTTTCTATTTATAAAAAAATCCTTAAAAAATACCCACATATGAATATGACTACTGGTGGTGGAATTAGAGGTATCAAAGACATTGAAAAACTTAGAGATATTGGAATTAAAAATGTGATTTTTGGAAGAGCTTTTTATGATGGTAACATCACTCTTAATGAACTAAAAAATTATTTAAAAAAATAATTCATTTTAAATTAAGCTACCCTTTAGTGTGTTGGTTCTAACATTCAATATAATTTGATGTATTTTTGTCCATATGAAATCACCTTTATTAAATAAAAAACTTGGAATTATTGGAGGTGGCCAACTTGGCAAGATGCTTTTAGTAGAATGTAACAAAATGAACATTCATACAAGTGTCATTGATCCAAATGAGGATTCTCCTTGTAAAAATCAATGTGATAATTTTATTTTAGGTGACCTAAATAACTTTGAAGATATTGTAAGTTTTGGTAGTAAATGTGACATAATAACTTTTGAGATTGAGCACATAAATATTGATGCCTTAGTAGAATTAGAAAATTTAGGTAAAGAGGTCTATCCTCAATCTAAAACTTTAAGGATTATTCAAGATAAAAATTTACAGAAAACCTTTTTTATAGATAATAATATACCTACTGCACCCTTTAAGTATTTTGAATCAATTAAAGATTTATTAATATCAATCGATAGGGATAAATTAAATTTTCCATTTGTTTGGAAGCAAACTAAGTTTGGATATGATGGTTTTGGTGTAAAAGTTATAAAAGATGCTTCAGAGATTAACAAACTTCCAGATTTACCTATGATTATTGAAGATTTTATACCTTTTGAAAAAGAATTAAGTGTAATTGTATCTAGAAATCTTAATCAGGATGTAAGCTGTTTTAAAACTGTTGAAATGAAATTTAATAAGAATTCTAATCAAGTTGAGTTTGTGATTAGTCCAGCTAGAATTAATGATGAATTAGATATTAAAGCACAAGAATTGGCGATCAAACTATCTAAAGCTCTTGACTGTGTTGGCGTTATGGCAGTAGAAATGTTTTTAACAAACGATGATAAGATTCTTGTAAATGAATTGGCCCCAAGACCTCATAATAGTGGTCATTTCTCAATTGAAGCCTGCTCAAGTTCTCAATTTCAACAACACATACGATCTATTTTTAATTTGCAATTAGGTGAAACTGCTCATGCTGGAACGGCTATAATGCTTAATTTGGTTGGTGAGGATGGACATCAGGGGAAAGTCAACTACCAAAATCTGGAGTGCGTTTTTAATTCAAAGAATGCTAATCTTCATTTATATGGTAAAGAGTATACAAGACCTAATAGGAAAATGGGGCATGTCACAATAATTTGTGATAAATTTGAAGATTCATATAAAACAGCAAAATTTATTAAAGAGAGTGTTAAAGTTAAATCTAAATAGGAATGAATAAGGTAGGTGTTATAATGGGAAGTAAGTCAGATTATCCAGTAATGGAGGAAGCAATCTCCATTTTAAACGATTTAAATATTAAGCATGAAGTTAATATAGTCTCAGCTCACAGAACTCCAGACAAGATGATGGATTATTCAAAGAACGCCTCAAAAAATGGTATTGGAGTAATTATTGCAGGTGCTGGAGGTGCTGCTCATCTTCCAGGTATGGTTGCCTCAAATACTCATCTTCCAGTCATAGGAGTACCTATTAAATCTAGAAATTCCATAGACGGATGGGATTCTGTTCTATCAATACTTCAAATGCCTTCAGGTGTACCAGTTGCTACTGTTGCTTTAGATGGGGCAAAAAATGCAGGAATTCTTGCTGCACAAATTCTCAGTGTTTCAAATAATGAAATAGCTGAAAAATTAAAAAAATTCAAAAGTGACCTTTCTGATAAGGTTAAAAAAGATGACAATACTTTATAATTTCATTTGATGAGCGAGATTGATTCATTAGGGAAAAATGAAAATTTCCTAGAACAAATTATTAAAGATGATTTGGGAAAGAGCCACTCTCAAAATCAACTTAGATTTAGATTCCCACCAGAGCCAAATGGTTATTTACATATCGGTCATGCCAAGTCTATATGTATTAATTTTGGTTTTGGTCAACAGTTCTCTTCTCCTGTAAATTTGAGGTTTGATGATACAAATCCAGAGAAAGAAAGTATTGAGTACATAAATTCTATAAAGAATGATATTAGGTGGCTTGGTTATAGTTGGAATAAAGAATGCTATGCCTCTGATTATTTTGATCAGCTTTATAAATGGGCAGAGGGTTTGATTAAAAAAGGAAAAGCTTATGTTGATGATCAAAATCAAGAGACAATATCCGATCAAAGAGGTGTTCCCACTATTCCAGGAAAAGAGAGTCCTTTCAGAGATAGAGATGTTGACACAAACCTTGATCTATTTAGAAAAATGAAGGATAATTATTTTAAGCCTGGTGATTGTGTTCTCAGGGCTAAGATAGATATGTCATCACCTAACATGCATATGCGAGATCCTATAATGTATAGAATAATTAATCATGAACATCACAGAACCAAGGATAATTGGGTCATATATCCCACATACGATTGGGCTCACGGACAATCTGATTATATTGAAAATATATCTCACTCATTTTGTACCCTTGAGTTTGAAGTTCATAGGGAATTATATGATTGGTTTATATCTAATATATCTGATGAAAAAAAAAACAATTCCAAAACAAAGAGAATTTGCAAGATTAAATATTTCATACACAATTATGAGTAAACGAAAGTTGCTGGAGTTGGTAGAGTCTAATGAGGTTGATGGTTGGGATGATCCTAGAATGCCAACAATTTCAGGGATGAGAAGAAGAGGAATTCCTTCAGCTGCCATCATAAGTTTTTGTGAAAAAGTAGGTGTAGCAAAAAGAGAAAATATAATTGATTATGCACTTCTTGATTATTGTACTCGTGAAGTTTTAAATAAGATAGCTTACAGACTTATGGTTGTTATAGATCCTGTAGAACTTGAGATTGTAAATTATCCTGATGAAAAAAAAGAGTTGTTAAAAGCAGAAAATAATCCTGAAGATGAATCGTATGGAAATAGAGAAATTTCTTTTTCAAAAAATTTATATATTGAAAGAGATGATTTTAAAGAAGAGTTCAATAGAAAATATTTTAGACTTTCCATAGGGAAGGAAGTCAGATTAAAAAATGCTTACATAATTAAAGGTGAAAGAGTTGAAAAGGATGATAATGGTGAAATTATAAAAATATATTGTACTTATGACCCAAAGTCGAAAAGTGGATCAAGGACTGAAGAAAGTCTAAGAAAGGTAAAAGGTACTATTCATTGGATTGATAAAAATAATTATGAGAAAATAAGTGTAAACAATTACGATAGGTTATTTAAAGTTGAGATTCCAGACAGAAATAAAGATGACGACCTTAAGACGTATCTTAATGAAAACTCTTTTGTTCAAGTTAAAAATGCTTATGCAGAATCAAATATTAGGGATTCAAAAGATGAAAATTATTATCAATTTCAGAGAAATGGATATTATAAACTTGAACCAAAAAATAAAGAACTAACCTTTAATAGGACTGTTACTCTCAGAGATACTTGGAAAAGTAAATCTTGAGTCTAAGTAACATTTTTTCACTTTTTAAGTATAATTGATGTATAAATAATTAACTATGGACACAAAAAAAATTGAATTAATAGGAGATAACCATGAGTTTTTTTCTTTAAAAACACCTCTTAGAAAGGATGCTTTTGATAAATCAGACAGTGAGAAAATTAAAAATATCCAAAAGCATTTTAGAAAGATAGTAGATGAATTGGGGCTAGATCTTGAAGATGACAGTATAAGCGGTACTCCATATAGGGTTGCAAAGATGTATGTTAAAGAGATATTTAGTGGATTGGATCCTGAAAATAAGCCTAAAATTTCACTTTTCGAAAATAAGTACAACTACAATAAGATGCTCATAGAGAAAAATATTAATTTAAATTCAACTTGTGAACATCACTTCCTTCCAATAACTGGTAAGGCTCATGTTTCATATATATCAAGTGGTAAAGTTATAGGTCTATCTAAGTTAAATAGAATTGTTAAATATTACTCTCAAAGACCACAAGTTCAAGAGAGATTAACAATTCAGATATATAACGAACTCAAGGAGGTACTTGATACTGAAAGTATTATGGTTGTTGTTGAAGCTAAACATTTATGTGTCTCCTCAAGAGGCATCAAAGATTATTCAAGTTCTACAATAACAGAAATGTACGGTGGTGACTTCAACATTTTTAATAAAAGAGACGAATTTTATAAGTTGCTAAATTCAGTCAATATCTAACCTACATAATCCTTTAGATACTCATACTTTTTTGTAAGATTACCGCACTTTGCTATTGTAGCCTTTTCTATTATTTTATTATTCGATTCATTAAGGAACGGGATCACATATGTCATAAGTATCTTGCCAAAGTAGTTAGAAGAATCTCTAGGTAATTCAGATGGTAGGTTATCAATAGTCATCATAGTTACAGTATTATCATTTTCAAATGCTTTCTTAACTCTTTTGGTCCTTAAACAGTAATCAAAAAATGGTTTTTTAATTGTAGATGCAAACTCTGTTAGAGGCACGGACCCTTTGATATCACAACTTATATCCCCAATAACTTTAATGGAAAATTCGTTATCTATTTTATTTTTCTCGAAAAGCCTTGGGTATCTAGGATCCCAATATGATGCATTTATTAATATATCTGTATTTTTAGATAATTTTAAAAAGTTAGATTTATAGTCTTTGGGGTTATTATAATAATCGGTTTTAGAAAATTTATTTCCAGATATATTTTCCATATAATCTCTTGTTTTGATTGTACTGTAAACCGGATAGCAATGAGAATTATTTTTATATTCATTGAAATTAACATTTTTAAATCCAAAATACTTTAAAATTTCTCTTGCTCCCTTGGCAACTCTTCCATTGCCGACAATTAATGTTCTTATTTTATGTGAGATAGGATTATTTTCTAAAAAAGAGTAAAGTTCCTTCTTGTTCTTAAAATGAGACAATCGATTTAAATTAAACAAATTAAATTTCTTCCCAAAAGCCATAACTGAGTTGTAAGTTCCAGCGATTCCTGCAAACTTACCAAAGGCTACTATTCTTTTGCCTCTTTTTTTCAAGCACTCATAGTCAACAAGTTTGATTTTCTTTTTTAATATCTGAATAAGAAGATCTCTATTATGAGGTTGTTTTTTTATGGTATGAGAAAACATAAAATATGTTTTATTCTTAATGAGTTTATTTTCATCAGCTTCTTTAATTCCAAAAATTATGTCAGAGTTATTTAAATTCTTAACTACTAGTACACCCTCATGTTCAAACTCATTATCTTCGAAGCATCTTAAATTACTGCTCTGGACTTCAAGTTTTAAATTAATATCTGAATTGATCTTATTAGATTGTCTAGGATTGAACGGACTCCTTACATCTCCAATTTCAATATTTTCCTTTGTTATACCTATCCTAATCATTAATGATATTGATACTTTTTTTAAGCCTTATTACTAATTTATCTTTACCTAAGATTTCTGTGATAGTAAATAAATCGGGCCCAGATGTTTTTCCTGTTAAAAGAAATCTAAGGGATTTCATCCCTTCACCAATTTTAACATCATTATTTTTTAATATATCAAAATAAATATTCTTTAATTTATTTGGATTTATATTATCTATTTGCTCAAGCTTTTTGATAAAATCTTTTATTATTCCCAAAATGTTTTCAGTCAATTTAATTTCTTTAGAGTTGCTCTTAATCTCATTTTTATCGTAGCTAATAATTTTTTTACATTCATTTAATATTTCCAACTGAAAGTTTACTCTATCCTTTGCAAGAGATATTAGGTCATCTATTTTTTTTACATTTACTTCTTCAGTTATTTCACTTTCATTTAAGGCCCTTATAGTTATTTTATCAGCACTAATTTTTTTAATATGCTCCTTATTAAACCATAGAGCTTTATCATAATCGTATTTTGCCCCACCTTTTATTATTCTCTCTGTACTAAATTGATTAATTAGTTCATCTAATGAGAAAACCTCTTTTTCATCACCAGGATTCCAACCAATAAGACTAATGAAATTTATTAGTGCTGTACTTTCAAATCCTATTTCTTTAAAGCCCTTAAACTCTTTTCCTGCCTCCTTCCATGAGATTGGATATATTGGAATCCCATACTTTTCTCCATCTCTTTTACTTAATTTTCCTTTTCCACTTGGTTTTAATATTAAAGGTAAGTGTGCAAACTTTGGCGGTTCCCAGTTAAATGATTTATAAAGCAGATAATGTAATGGTAAAGAGGGCAACCATTCCTCGCCTCTTACAACATGTGAAATTTTCATATCATGGTCATCTGCCACATTGGCTAAATGATATGTTGGCATGCCATCCTTTTTGAATATTATCTTATCATCTAATAACTTTAAATTTATTTTGATATTTCCCCTAATCTCATCACTTACTGTAATCTCACTTCTTTGTTTTTCATCATATGTTTTGTATCTAATTACATAATCTCCTTTATCAATGTAACTTTTTGACTCTTCTTTTGATAGTGTAAGTGAGTTTTTAAAATTCATTCTATTCTTCCAGTTATATATGAATGTATTTCCACTTTTTTCACTCGCTTTTCTAAGCTCATTTAATTCATTAGTTTTATCAAATGCATAGTATGCATCACCCTTATTCATCAAATCATCAATCATTTTAGTATATAAATCTCTTCTTTCTGATTGTCTGTAAGGCCCTAAAGGTCCGCCAATTGTAGGGCTTTCATCAGGAAAAATACCACACCACTCTAATGAGTCCATTATGTGTTTTTCTGCATTTTTATTAAATCTATTTCTGTCAGTATCTTCAATTCTTATTATGAAGTCTCCTCCAAGATTTTTTGATATAAGATAGTTATAAAGTGCTGTTCTTAATCCACCAATGTGCAGTGGTCCCGTTGGGCTTGGTGCAAATCTTAACCTAATGTTATTTGACATTTATTTCTTTATTGCTATGCAAGATATCTCTACATTTACATCTAGAGGTAATTTTGATACCTGAACAGTCTCTCTGGCTGGAGGTGTATTTTTAAAAAACTCACCGTACGTTTCATTAACATCTTTAAAGTCATCCATATTTTTTAAAAAAATAGAGGTCTTAACGATATCATCAAAATTCATATTAGCTTCTTTGAGGATTGCGTCAATATTTTTCATTACCATATTTGTTTCATAAACAATTCCACTATCAACTAGTTTGTTTGTTACTGGGTCTAAAGGGATTTGCCCCGAAACAAACAACATATTATTAAAACTAATAGCTTGATTATATGGTCCTATAGGTAAAGGTGCTTTTTTGGTTAATATTGCTTTTTTCATTTTTTTCTTCTTTAATACAATTTACTATTTTATTTTTTTTGGAGAAAATTTTCTGCTATCATACACCTCGCACTCCCACCTCCTAGTTTTTCTATTTGTTCAAGGTTACTATAAATTACTTTGTTATAATTTAATATTTTTTTTACTTGAAAAGAATTCAAACATTTATATGCAGAACTACTCATAACCAAGAATTTTTGATCATTTATATTTGAAACTTGAAGCATATTTCCCGCAAAGCTGTTGCATTGTTTTTCGGTTATCTCAATAATTTCTTTATTAGTTTTTTCAAGACTTGATATTATTATTTCTCTTTCTTTTGTATTGTGAATGGTGTCTAGGCATACGATTGCATACTCATCGGCAATACACATCATTACATTAGTGTGGTATATTAAATTTATTTTTCCTTCTAGCTTCTGATATGATTTAAATGTTATTGGATTATATAACGCTCTATTACAAAAATTATTTAAAGCAATTAAATTTGTTCTATCAGAAAGTGATGCGTAACAAATTTTATTTTGTCTATCAAGTATCATGCTTCCAGTACTCTCAAGAAATACTGATTCCTTCTCAAAATAGGATAAATCAATAACCCTTTTAACTTCGAATTGTTTTTTCAACTTTTTTATGATATCGAATCTTCTTTCTTTCCTCCTATTTTCTGAGAACATAGGATATATATAAACCGAACCATCTTGATGGAGACTGATCCAATTATTTGGAAATACACTGTCAGTAGTCTTTACTTTTTTTCTATCATTGAAAACATCAACATTAATTTTATTTTTTATTAGTTTGTTATATAAATTATCGAACTCATTTTTAGCATTTTTTAGAATTTTTTCTTTTGATAACTTTTTCTCCTCTTTCTGAAAGTGGTTGTTTTCTACTGTTTCATAATTAAAATCAAAGTGCTCAGGCCTCACCATGATCAGATTATTTGTAATTTGTTTTTTTATTTTCTTCATTAATTTATCTTTGTTTAAATATTATATAGACCTATAATAAATAGTGTATCCTATAATGTATCCTTTTTATATGAAAATAAATTTCCTTTTTTAAATAATATTTTATTACTAAAATTAGTTTCTTGTTTCTTATTGATAGATATCATATCATTTTTAACAAGGTATTCTTCTTCATTCATATTTTTGTATTTTTTCTTAGTGTGTTTAATTGATTTGTCGCCAAGATATGCTGATACTAAATATATATTTCTAGTTTCTCTGTAAAGATTGTTTGCAAATGTATGAACAGCGTCAGCCATCTTTATATTTTTATTTAGCTGTGCTTCTTCAATCATTTTACTAAATAATTTAGATCTTGATGATTTATTTGCAGTGCTTTTAAAAATATATGAATCCTTATTTTTTCTTCTTCCCATAATGTTTCTAGTCTCATTGTTAAGTTTCACATACCTTTCTTTAATTTTTAGTGTGAAACTTACCTCACTTTCCTTTACAAGATCGCCCCATTTTACTTTTGAAAGTTCTCCGACTTTTATTCCTGTCATAACAGAAATAATAAACATGTCCCTTATTCCTTTGAATTTTTTGTTGGATAATGAATTTAAAGCTTTAATACCCTCATTTGATATATTAATCGGTTTCCTATTTTTTTGATTAATTTTTATAGAACCTAGTCTAGGGTAATCACATAAATTTTTTTTATTGAGTTGTTTTAATCCTTTTTTAAAATCACTCCAATATTTAGATGCTGTTGTATTTTTGATTTTATTATCTTTAATATTAATCTCTATATATTTTTTAATTTTATCCAGGTATTCTAAATTTATATCTGATGATAATTTATTATTTATTTCTGTATCTTGTGTGGATACAAATTTATATACAGCTTCCTTATTTTTAATTTCTGTATGAGCTAAAAAGTCGTTTTTTAGATATGTTTTTTTATTTTTAAAGTTTATTTTAATTCTATCATTTTCAATATCATCTTTTACTCTTCTTATAATCTCCTTGGATGCTTTTTTAATACTTTCGTTATGCTCCTCTTGAATATTATTACTTGGTTTTATCCATTCCCAGAGTTTCATCGACTCAACTTTTGCTTTGTTTTGATTAATTCTATAACGCAAGTAGAGGTTGTATTTATTATTACCTTTATTTCTTCTTTTCCAAATCTGAATTTTCATATGTATCCTGTAAAGTATCCATTAAAATAGTGATTTTTATATAATTGAATTAATTTTTAATAAAATTTATTATTTTCTTTCTAACGGAAGAGTAGAACAACGAAATAAACCACCAAATTTTGAAATTTCTCTATATACAGTTTTTTCAATTGTGTAACCAAGTCTTTCAAGTTTTGAATTTAAAGTCTTAAATGAACTGTCTGAAACTATTTTTTTATTATTCAATGAGAATATATTTGGAAATCCATTAAACATATCTTCCGTAGATACTTCGATAAAGTTTTTATTAAAAATTTCTTTTAGTTTATAGTAATCTGACTTTTTTCTAAATCCATTTTTATAGATTATAATATCACTCTTACCTATAGGCTGCATTGTGCAGTCAAGGTGTAATATATTGTTAAATGGATCTTTATCATTTTTTAATAATTCAAAACCCATTATTTCTTTATTGGGAAAAACTTCTTTAAAAAAATCAATAGCATTCTTATTTGTCCTAGATACTTTTAGTTTTTCATCTTTTTTATTACAATAACCTATAAAAACAAAATTATTATTGATTATAACATCTCCTCCTTCAACTTTAATTCCTTTTGGAATTCTAATTTTATTTAAACCTTTTTTTTTATTTAAAATATTTTTAATACCATCTTTTTCTTCTGATCGTTCATGTATAGTGTTTGCTTCAAATAGAAAATTATCAATTACGAATGCAATATCTCTGGTAAAAATTTGATTTAAATTTTTTATTGGTTTTGGTCTTATTACTGATACTCCATTGCCAATAAGAATTTTATAAAACTTTTCAATCTCTAGTATGCATTTATCTTCAATTGGATATTGACCATTTTTAAGAAAATATTTTGTCTTTGGATCTATGCAATCATTTGAATTTGGAATTGCACCTAAACCATTAGCTATACCCAGAATAACTGTTTTTAGCTCATTTGTTTCATTAGTTATACTAAAATTCATGTCTATAATTGATCTTAATATATATTTATTTCAATCATTTATATTAATAAATATATATGTATTATTTTACTATTAAATTATGAGATCATTTTATTTTATTATTATAATAATCTTTTCATCTTGTAGTACCACAAAGTACTTGTTAACTGACACTGGTTTTCCTAAAGCACCAGATTATAATTACATAAAAAATTGGGTTGTAACACCTAAAGAGGAAATACCATTGCCAAAAAATTATTTTGATACATTAAAATCTTTTAAATCAGATGTGGATGTATTTTATCTATATCCTACAGTTTATAATTCAGCTTATAATGGTAATTTTTGGAATGTAAATGTAGATGATCCCCAACACCAAAGGAGGGTTAAAGAATTAGCTATAGGAAATCAGGCAAGTATATTTTCTGGTTTAACCAATGTTTACTCTCCTCTTTATAGACAAATTTTTTATGATGGACTTGTATTTTATGATGCAAGTAAAACCTTAATGGATATTGCTCAGGATCCTATTCTTAAAAATGACTTTAAAAACTATAAAAAAAAGATTTTTTCAAATAATTCACTTAAGTATTTTTCTTTTGATAATGACAAACAAAGAATATATTCCAATGAATCCTATGAACTTGCCTATTCAGATATTAAAAGAGCATTTTTGAAATACTTAGAATTTGAAAATAAAGATAAGAATTTTATAATTGCCGCTCACAGTCAAGGGAGTATGCACGCTAAAAGATTAATCAATGATATTATTATGCCTAATAAAGAAATAAAAGACAAACTTTTACTGGCTTATCTAGTTGGAATTCCAATCGCTGAGAATTTTTCTGATCTTCCACCGTGTTCATCTCCCGATCAAATAAAATGCTTTCTTTCATGGAATACTTTTGGTGATAATGTAAATCCTTATGATAATGAATACTACAAGAATATAGTTGCAACCAATCCAGTTACTTTTGACCAAAGTGAAAAAATTTCTGATATCATGATTCATAAAGGCATTTTATTACCAAATATTGTACAAATGTTTAAGTATCAGGTTATGGGATTATCTGTAAAAAATTTTAAGCTAAAGAAACCCAATAAAATCTCTGTCATATCAGAAAGAGGTTCACTCCAAATTAAAGAAATTAATATTCCTTGGATTAAAATATTTAAAATGGAGAGTTATCACTCAGCTGACTATAATTTATTCTGGTTAAATATTAGAGAAAATTTACATTTTAGATTATCTAATTATTTCAAAAAGTAACTATTCTCTATATTTTCCATTAGGTGTATTAATTGGGAATTTAAATTTTGGATTAGTTAATAACTCAAACACTTTAGCATCATTATTTTTAACTTTTTCTCTTGTATTAAGTCTCCATTCATGTTGTATTTCTTCTAGTCTTCCAGGAAACTCTTGTGCCCCAAGTATAGAGGTCAATGCCCAATAGGTATACTCAGTAATTTGACATGAGTAGTTACAGGTTTTATCATCATAAGTATACCATGCACTTAATGGATATGAATTTGGAACATTTTTAAAATATCCTCCTCTTGCCTCATCCATAGCTTTTGCAATATCAGAGTTTTTATTTTCTCCAAATTTATTAGGGTAAACCTCAGCATAACCATATTGTGTTATGAGATGTAATATCTCTTCAAGACTAGCATCAAATCTTGGAAATCCATTAATTATTGAAATTTCTTCTTCGTATAATTCTAAAAAAAATCTATTTCTAATCGGAAATCTAATTGCAGCTCTAGCATCGTCTTCATTTTCAACCATTAGAAGCCATGCTTTCTTATCAATTAATTTGTTAACTATAAACTGATTATCTGCGGTTCCATCTTCATCATTATCCAAATATTGAGCCAAAACAGATGCTGCGTGAAGTATTTTATCATTGTCTACGTTTTCTGTAGCATAAATTTTAATACCGAATACGTTTGATGTCTTACAGAAATACTTAAAATAATTTTTATCAGATTCACTTATTCCAGTTATTTTAATGTGTTCTGTTCCGTATTCTAAATCCAAACAATTTTGGTAATTATCTTGGCACGAACCAATAATAAAAAATAGGATTAAGTAATTTATGTTAGTTAAATAATCTTTTATCCTTTTTGTATTTGATTTGAGCATTATAATATTGAGATGTTGTTTTATCATTATTCAGTCTTTTTAAATCAAATCCTTCAGGTATTTTATTATAGTGGACTAAAATATTTTTAACCATTTCTCCTAAGCCTGGACCTAGCTTGAAGCCGTGGCCTGAGCTACCAGATAATACAAGAACATTTTCATTTTTTTTATGAAAGTTCATAATGAAATTTCCATCTAAACTGTTTTCGTATTGACAGACACGTGTTTCTGCAATAGGTAAATTTTTGAGATTTGGGAATCTGTGATAAAGATATAATTTTGATCTTTCTACAAGCTCTGGAAATGGTATTCTATCGGATATATCAGGATCAAATGTTGTTGACCTCTCATCATAAGCTATTTTAAAACCCTTATTTAAATGAAAGGGTATTCCATAATATGATGGATTATTTGCATTTAAGTCAAGCCAACAAGGAATCTTATTTAGATTAAATTCAGAAGCTTTATTATTTGGTATCCCAAAATAATATACTTCTTGCCTTGAAATATAAGTTGTACTTCCTAACATCTCTGGAAATAACTTTCTATTCCACGGACCACACGCAATTATAAATTTGTCAGCATCTATTTTTTTACCATTAAAACTTATTGAATTTTTTTTATCTAAATTTTTTTCATCAATTTTTACCTCACCTAATAAAACTTTACCTCCATTCTTTACAAACTTTCTCACAACATTTTTACAACATCTACTTGCCATTAAAGCTCCAGCTTTTTTCTCGTAGTAAACTTTTTTTATATCTTCATAATTGATAAGTGGATATTTCTCTTTTGCTTCTTTTATTGAAATTTCTTCAATATTATGACCAACACTTTTGATATGTTTTTTTGATTTTTCTATGTAGCTATTGTCCTTTTGACTTACTAACCATAACATACCACATTCATCGTAGAGTTTTCTTTCACTTTCGTTTGAAAGTTCTTCCCAAAAATTAAATGAGTTATTTGTTAATTCTGTGTAGATTTTATCATCACCATATGCCAATCTTATAATTCTTGATGCACCTCCTGAACCAGATCTTGAGTTGCCAGCGCCCCACATATCGTAAAGCTCAACATCAACCCCAGCTTTGTTAAGATGATACGCTGAACATGCACCCCAAATACCAGATCCTACAACCGCTACTTTCATTTTACGTTTATTATTTATTAGATTATATAAATATAAATTTATTATTTATATCAATGGAGAAAATATTTATAAAACAGGGATATCTAGGTATATTTCTTTTCTTATCATTTAATTTACTTGCATTTCACTTTTATCCTGGTGGTACCATAATTGATTCTTCAACAGAGGGTTATCTTTTCTTTTACAACTTTTTAAGTAATCTTGGTGAATGGGTGGCAAAAAATGGAGACGATAACACTATTTCTGCATATTTATTCAACTCATCGATGCTTATTCTAGCCATTTCATATGGTCTTTTTTATTTTATGTTTTTAAAAATACAATTTAGGATATCAGATAATAATATTATAAAAACCCTATTGATGGTAACAATATTATTATCACTAATTTCCTTTGTTTTAATTGCTGCGTTTCCTTCAGAGATTCCTACCTTCAACCTACACATATTCTTTGTTAAGGCTGCATTTAGACTACTTTTTGTACATAGTTTGATTCAGGTCTACAACTTATTTGATAGCCAAGTGTTTAGCAATAAAATTAGAATCGTTTCATCTGTTTTTTCTTTTGTTCTATTTCTTTTCATATTAGTTATGGAATTTGGGCCTAGTCCTTTCGAAAATAATAGATCCCTGTTTATACAAGTCACTTCTCAAAAGTTGATTGTATTTTCAATTATTGTTTACTTTTATTTTCAAGTTAAAGAATCCTTGAAAGTTAGAAATTCTTAATCTTTGTATTGAGTAGTTTTGCCTCCTCTATTGAAAATGTTCCATTGACGTAACATGATGAATGGAAATCCTTTATTCGTTTATTTTTAAGAAAAAGTTCAACGTTAGAGGATCTGAGATTTGATCCTGGCATAATGGATATCAGATCATCACTTTCATCTACTAATTTTTCAATAAATTTTAATCCATCCTTAACATTATTTTTACGGCCACTTGTTAAAATTCTATCAAAACCTAGATTAATTATTTTTTTCATAGATTTAATTGGATTTTTACATGAATCAAATGCCATATGAAAAGTAGTTGATAATCCTTCAGAATGCATCATTAACCTTTCACATTTTTTGATGTCTATTGAAAAATTTTTGTCTAATACTCCAAAGACTACACCCTTACAATTTTTCTCTTTGCAGACTTCTATATCCTTAATCATTTGATCCATTTCTTTTTTACTGTATATAAAATTTCCTTCTCTAGGTCTAATTATAGGATGAATTGGAATTCCTGTTGGTACTACATAATCTAAATCATTAAGATTTGGTGTAAGGCCACCAACATTTTTATTTTGACAAAACTCAATTCTTGCTGGTTTAAGTGTGACAATTTTAACTAAATCTCTAATATCATAACTGCAAATCTCAAAATTTCTATGCAAGATATTATTGATTGAATTTTGTATAAAAAACTTTTAGGTAGAACTTATTTTTTTCTATAACTAATTTTTCAAACGAATTTGGGTTTTCTGGATAAGCTACTAATTTTTTTGCATTAATATTTCCTGATGCAAGCTCTTGAAAAAAAACGGTTGATTGGCCTTGGTATGTAAAGGTTATATTTTCATCAAATAAATATTCTCCTTGATCATTATCTTCTGTGAAGTATGAGTTATCCCTCATAACTACATTTTCGTTTGGATTGGAAATTATACCAACGGGATTTAGTTTATTATTGGAATTTGCAATATAATAAAAAGACTTCTTTGGTGTCAAGTTGTGAAATGTTTCATTTACTGGTCCTGTCACTATTTGTACTTTATTAAGTACTATATTTTTTGCTGTGTCAAGAAAACTTTGAAAATTGTTGAGGTTAATAATTGGATATATACCACTCGAAGATTGCCAATAAATTTTATCATTTAATAGGAATTCTTCTTTTTCATCAAATGATTCAATTGCTGAAATTTCACTTGTGGATCTATTATTTTCGTAATAGGTATAATGTTTTGTTTGTGGAGTATTGAACCTAAAAGTATATTGAAGAGAATCCATCATAGGGCTATTAATTTCAGGAAACTCCACAGGATTATTGAAGTAAACAATTAACTTCGAGTTGTCATTATCTAGATCAAAAGATATAAGTTGATTATTATTTTCTCCTGGTTCAAGAGCAAAACCCCTCATTTTATCAAGTAGTTTATAATTTTTAGTTCTTTTAATTATCTCATTTAAAATAAATCTTCCGTAACTATCCTTTAATGTGATAGATAAAATATTATTATTGATATTAGCTGTTTTGAATCTTGATAATCCTATTATACCCCTTTCCTCAGTTGTGATTGGTGTATACTTATTAGATGTGTAGAGTGCAGACGAAAATAAAGTATCGGCAATTTGTTTAACAAAAATTTCTTGTTCATCAATTTCATTTGAACCGAAAATCTTAGATAAATGAAGATAAATGACTGCAGAATCAAATTCTGATGAATCGTTTGGAATATAATAGTTTTCAGAATATTCACCAGGTATTGGCGGTATTTCAGATCCTTCTTGATAGTAAGATTGGGCATATCCAATTGCTTTGGTTTTACCAAATATTGGATCATCGATTCTTCCAAAGTATAATTCATCATCATCGGTTCTCACGCTGTCATAGTAAATATTTTTAACCTCAAGAGGTATCTCGAGATAATGAACTTTTATTTTTTCTTTTTGATCTGCAAGAAGTTCGTCAATACCAATTTCACTAGATTGATCGCAGCTAAACAGGAAAAAGTATAGAAGTAATGGTGATCTAACCAAGAATTTCATTATATATTTTATAATGTGAATCAATAGATTTTTCGTCTTCAGTTATTTTATAGATATTTTCTTTTTGTGTTAGATCAGATATTGATTTTTCAACTGACTTATTAAGATCTTTTTCAGGTCTTATTACAGCATCTGAATATTCAGATGCAATTTTTATTAGACCATTATAGTCATTTGATTTTAGGGATGTGAGCATATTTTTATCAATATCTTCATCAATAATTTTATCAATCATATTTTTATCCAGTTTTTCTTTAAAACTGTTTTTGTAAACCGAGAAAATACATTTTGTATTTTCGAAAATATGCCTGTCACTGTATGATGTTTTAATTAGTAGTGGCACGAGTGAACTCATCCAATCATTACAGTGAATTATGTCTGGAGACCAACCAAGCTTTATTACTGTCTCTAACACTCCTTTACAAAAAAATAGGCACCTTTCGTCGTTATCTTTATGAAACTTTCCATTTTTATTGTACAATATAGATTTTCTTTTGAAGTAGTCTTCATTATCTATAAAGTAAACTTGAAGTTTTGCAGTTGGAATTGATGCTACCTTTATTATTAATGGTTTGTCATCATCTCCAATCGGTATATTCATTCCAGATAACCTAACTACTTCATGAAGCCTATTTTTTCTTTCATTAATTAATCCAAACTTAGGAACTAAAATTCTTATCTCAACTCCCTTTTCTTGCATTCCTTGTGGTAGTTTTCTAACAATGTCCGACACATAAGTTTCGTTAAGAAATGGTTTGATTTCTGTTGCTACATAAAGAACTCTGAAAGCTTTAGCCATTACGGATTATGATTTTTTTATTAGATTTCAATACAAATTTAAATAAAATAAGTCATTTATCAATCTTAAAATTTATTCAATGTCTATATATACATACCTATGATTTTCACGTTAAATTTGTTAAAAAAAATTGAATACAAAATCAGTCATAATAAATTCATTACTATCACTCACTTTTGGTGGTGTGTTGTTCTATCTTGTTTTTAAGTCAATAGATTTTTCTGATTTCTACAATAGATTAACTGAATTAAATTTTTTTTGGATATATCTTTCAATGTTTATTTCAATTTTTGAACATGTGATAAGGGGGTACAGGTGGAATCTTATGATGGAAGTTGGTCAAAGTAAAAAGTTTTCAACATTTGTCACAACCAATGTAATTATAATATCATATTTTTTTGCATTGATAATTCCTAGATTTAATGATGTGGTAAGGTGTTATTTGATATCCAAGACTGATGATATTAATTTGTCTAAATCATTAGGTTCTGTTGTTGCTGAGAGGTTTATTGATATTATATCACTGTTAATACTTATAATCTTTTTTTTAGTATTGGAGTTTCAAATTTTTATATTATTTATTAAAACATATATAATTGATTATACTTCTATTAGTAATAAATCAATAATATTTTTAATTTCATTTTTAATTTTATTTATAATTATTTCAAGATTAATTATAAAGAAATCAAAGTATTTAGAAAATAAGTTTAATGAATTTAAGGATGGTGTGATATCAGTTAAGTTTCTCTACAACGATAAAAAATTTTTATTATCAACTCTATTTCTCTGGTTTACATACTTTCTTATGGGATACTTAATATTTTTCTCTTTTTCCCAAACCACCGAATTAGGTATTAATGCCGGTATAGCCGTTTTGGTTGCAGGATCTATAGGTATGGTAGTACCTGTAAATGCTGGAATAGGAGCCTACCATTTTCTTGTTGCTAGTATACTTTTAGGCTACAATTTAGATTATGAAAGTGGGTTGTTCTTTGCAACTGTGTTACACACATCGCAGATAGTATGTCTACTTGTTGTAGGAACAATGAGTTCCATTTATATTTTTTTTAAGATACGTTCAAAATCATGAATAATTTCTTAACCCACAGTTCGTTAAATATTGTTATTGGTAAAATTAGATCTGATCTTAAAAAAATAGTATTTACCAATGGATGCTTTGATATTATACACCCTGGCCATATTCATGTTCTATCTAAGGCAAAATTATTCGGTGATATTTTGGTTGTAGGGTTAAATTCTGATAAATCAGTAAAAAAATTAAAAGGAAAAGAAAGACCTTTTGTTAATGAATTCGATAGAGCAAAAATCCTTTTATCGATAAAATATGTTGATTATGTAATAATATTTGATGAATTAACACCTAGAAAAATCATTGAAAAAATTAAGCCTGACACACTTGTAAAGGGAGGTGATTATATTGTTGATGATATTGTTGGATCAAAATTTGTTATTGATTCAGGAGGAAGAGTTGAAATAGTAAAATTTTTAGATGGATATTCTTCTTCAAATTATATAGATAATATAAATTAGTCATGTAAAATCAGTTATCTGATAATTCACAATTAACTATTCTAATTAAAAATTTTTTTAATGAGTAAAGTTTTACATGATGTCATTTCAGAGAATCTATCTATATCTGTAAAGAGATGCAGTATAATTAGTCTTAAAAAGTCATTTACAATAGCAAATTTCTATGATATTGAAAACACAATTATTCTTCCCCTAAATGGTAAGCTTAGATACGGCAAAAACAAAAGAAAATTAGAAAAAAATTCCGCTTTATTCATATCATCGCACAGTACAGAGTCACTTTCTTTCGGTTCCTCAAGGGCTAAAACTCTTGCATATGAGGATTTTATTGATGAAAAATCAGAATATATTTTTGATAATTCTGATTCAAATTCAAAATCAACATGTGAAAGCTTTTTAATTGTCTGTGTGGATGTTAAGGCGTATGATTTAATAAATATATTTCACAGTAAATATGTTGATGTAAGTGTATTTTATGATAGTCCTATATTGTCAATTCTCAAGCTTATTGAGAATGAATTAAGAAATAAACCTATAGGTTATAAGAAAGTGATTAGTCTTATGTCCGACAGGTTAATTTATGAAATTATGAGATCTTTAATTGCTAGTCAGCCATTATTCTCAGGTGTTGAAGAGAACTATAAATTTTATAGTGATCAAAAAATACTTAGTCTACTTTCTTTTCTACAGAAAAATTTAGATAAAGAATTGTCTAATAAAGTTATATCTAATCACCTTAATATTTCTGAAGATTATGTCGGACAATTTTTCAAAAATAGTATTGGGTTCTCTCCCCAAGATTATATTGAACATAAAAGGATGGAGAGAGCAATTGAATTGTTGAGGGAGAATGAAAATGCAGTTAAGGTTATAAGTAATGAGGTTGGTTACAAAGACACTGCCTATTTCTGTAGAAGATTCAAACTAATGTTTGGCGTCCAAGCAGGAAAAATGAGAAAAAGGTTAGGTGAAATTTGACTATTTTAAGCCTTTTAAAAACTCTGACTCGATTTTTTCTTTTAATTTACCTGTTTTAAAGTATCTATATAATCCTATAAATATTAACAGGTAGAAACCACCAACGGCCAAATACCCTACATAGCTGTTTTCAGTAAAATCATTTATCAAGTTAGCACAAGCAATACTTAAAAACCCAATTAAAAACATCAGGATAAGAAATAGAATAAAAAATGTTATAAGCCTTGAAATGATTGATGATATTCTCTCAACTATATCTCCTTTCATCACATCAAATTTCTCTTTAAGAAATTTAGAAATTGATTCTATTAATTTATCCATCTTTATCATAATTCTTACAAAGTTAAATTGTTTTTTTTATTATAATCTTTTAAAGAATTAACATTTATTTAATTTAAATTGATTTAATAACTTACTTATAAACATTATAATATAAAAATGAGATTTAAAAAAGCCGATTTAACTATACCATTAATTCTCACGATTATTTGTTATGTGGTATACCCATATCCTCAAATTGCGATGTGGTGTGTTTTCTTCTTTGCATCATATTCAGCTATAGCAAACGATAGTATTCAGACAATTGGTACATTCATTGCGTCAAATTCAGATAAGAAATGGTATTACCTGTGGGTTTATATGGGTGGCATATTTTTAATTACTATTACATACAGCTGGATTTACTATGGAGGAGATATAAGTTATGGTAGACTAGCATCTAAGGGTTTAAATGAAGCTCCTATAAATTTTCAATTTTTACAGGTATTTGCTCCTGTTGTATTGTTGATTATGACCCGGTTTAAAATGCCTGTTTCTACTTCTATATTACTTTTAAGTGCATTTGCTACTCAGGGAAGTTCAATTACAAGTATACTTTCAAAAAGTTTTTTTGGTTATTTCATAGCCTTTACACTGGCAGTGATTGTATGGATTTTCACTACAAATTTATTTGAGAAATATAAAAATACTAAGCCCTCAAAATTATGGCTTCCATTACAGTGGGCCTCTAGTGGAGCCTTGTGGTCAGTTTGGATTATGCAGGATATGGCTAATGTAGCTGTAGTTCTTCCAAGATCCTTAAATTATGATCAATTTCTAGTTGTTGCATCTTTTATTTTTTTTGGTTTAGGATTACTTTTTTACTTGAGAGGGGACAGAATTCAACAAATTGTTCTTGAAAAATCAGATATAATTGATGTTCGTGCAGCAACCGTAGTAGATTTTATTTACGCTTGTTTACTATTTTATCTAAGAGAAATAAGTACAATTCCTATTAGTACAACGTGGGTATTTATTGGACTTCTAGGTGGTAGAGAGTTAGCAATAAATTTTAGAAAGAAAAACGGAAATTATAAAGATGCAATTAGAATGATAAGTAAAGATACCTTAAGTGCAGGTATTGGTTTAGTTATATCATTGATTATTGCAATGTCAATTAATGAAAATATGAGACAGGAATTTTTTAATTTATTTTAATTTTTTCTGGTATTATTATTGCATTTGGAAATGTTTTTTTTAACTTTTTATACTCAAAATTAGCCTTAAATCTATCTTCAAATTTTCCCGTCTTTACTCTGTAGTTTGGTTGTGTAAAGATTGTATTGCTCTTGATGAGACTATCATATTCAAATAATTTTTCAACAGTATTTTCAGCTTCTTCTCTTTTGTCTCCAAGATATATTTGAATTGTATAACCATCAGTAAATATTTCCTCATCAACTTCACTTTTAATAATTTTCAAAATACTGTCTAGTTCAATATCAATTCCTAGATTACTTTTGATGCCATCTATGTTCTCTTCATCAATAGTTTCACTTGGTACGTTTTCTGACTCTCTTATAAAAGACAGGTCTTCAAAATATTTTCTAGAATCATTATTTGAAGAAACACTTATTTTTTGATTTACGCAGCCAAGTACAAAGAATACTGAAAGAATACTGATAAAAGTTAATCTTTTAGAATAACACATTTTTCAGAATTAATATCGTTCTCAACTTTTTTGAATTTTATATCTTTTTTAACAGTTCCATCTTCATACCTGACAGATACTTTTGTGTTTCTTCCAAAAACTTTTTCTGACCTAATGGGCATTGTTTTTTCAACTTGTTGAGTTTTATTACCCGTAAGTAGGGATCGTGATTCTTCTTTATTTGTATCGTATTTATTCGATTCTTTTCTTTTTCTAGCCTCTTCAACCTGATTAGCATTCTGAATTGGTATCAAACACTTCGTTAAGAATGATACCGTGTCCTGATTTACTTTGGCAATAAATTTCTTGAAAAGTTCAAAGCCTTCAAACTTATATATAACTAAAGGATCTTTCTGTTCATAAACAGCACTCTGAACAGATTGTTTTAAATCATCCATCTCTCTAAGGTGTTCTTTCCAATTTAGATCAATCATTCCGAGAGAAACTATTTTTTGCATCTCTTTTATGATATTTTCTCCATTATTTTCTAATGATTCATCAAGATTGACAGATACACCAATCTGCCTATTGCCGTCAGTAAATGGAATTAAAATATCTTTTACTACACCACCTCTTTCTTTTTTTATCTTTTTAAGAATAGGATATGCAGCTTCGGAAATACTTTTATTTTTGTTATTATAATTTTCGTTTACTGCTTTGAATAATTCTCTAGTTATATCTTCAGGTTGTTTTTGTTTAAAGTCCTCTTCATTAAGTTTATCAAAATCTAAACCTAAAACTGTCAAAACATTTAATCTAAAATCTTTATAATTTTCATTTTGCTTTGAAGTTAAAACTATGTCTTCACATGTGTCAAATATAGTATTTAAAATATCCACCTCTAGTCGTTCTCCTATTATAGCATTTCTTCTTTTTTTGTAGATTACCTCCCTTTGTGAATTCATTACATTATCATACTCAAGGAGTCTTTTTCTTATTGCAAAATTATTTTCTTCAACCTTTTTTTGAGCCCTTTCTATTGATTTGGTGATCATGCTGTGCTGTATTACCTCATCTTCATCCATATTCATTTTATCCATGACTTTTATCATTCTGTCTGACCCAAATAGTCTCATTAGGTTGTCTTCTAATGAAACAAAAAATTGAGAAGATCCTACATCACCCTGTCTTCCTGACCTACCTCTAAGTTGTCTATCAACTCTCCTAGATTCATGTCTTTCAGTACCAATAATTGCTAAACCACCACTATCTCTTGAGCTTTCCGTGAGCTTAATATCAGTTCCTCTACCAGCCATATTTGTGGCGATTGTTACAGTACCAGGCTTACCAGCTTCTGCAACAATATCAGCTTCTTTTGCATGTTGCTTTGCATTAAGGATTTGATGATTGATTTTTTTTATATTTAACATCCTACTTAAAAGTTCAGAAATTTCAACAGATGTTGTTCCAACCAAAATCGGTTTTCCATTATTTTTCAGCTCTATTATTTCATCAATGACAGCGTTGAATTTAGCTTTTAGGGTCTTGTATATTTTGTCTTCCATGTCAGACCTTACAATATCTTTATTTGTTGGGATAACTACACAATCAAGATTATATATTTCCCAAAACTCGCCTGCCTCAGTCTCTGCTGTACCAGTCATACCTGATAGCTTATTATACATTCTAAAATAATTTTGAAGCGTAATAGTCGCGTATGTCTGAGAGGCATCTTCTATTTTTACATTTTCTTTTGCTTCAATAGCTTGGTGAAGGCCGTCAGAATACCTTCTGCCCTCCATTATTCTCCCTGTTTGTTCATCTACAATCTTAACTTTTGAATCCATAACAACATATTCCTGATCTTTCTCGAAGAGCGAGTATGCTTTGAGAAGTTGGTTCAGACTATGAATTCTCTTTGTTTTTATGCTGAAGTCTTGAATTAATTTTTCTTTCTCTTTTGTAATTTCTTCAATTGGTTTTTGTGATTTCTCTATCTGATCAATTTCAACTCCTATATCAGGAACTATAAAAAAATTTTTATCGTCTCCTGAACTTGTTATTGTGTCTGTTCCCTTCTCGGTCAACTGTATACTATTACTTTTTTCTTCTATAGTGAAGTAAAGAGGTTTATCTGCCTCAGGCATCAGTTTCGAATTATCTTGTAGATATATGTTTTCGGTTTTTTGCATTATAGCCTTTGTCCCTATTTCACTTAAGTATTTAATTAGAGGCTTATATTTTGGTAGACCTCTATACGCTCTGAATAATGAGAGTCCACCTTCTTCTTCATTCCCTTCACTAATTAATTTTTTGGCTTCTGTTAGATAATTTGTTACTAACTTCTTTTGTAAGTCAAAAAGTTTTTGAATCCTTGGTTTGAGTTCAAAAAACTCATGATCATCACCTCTTGGAACTGGCCCAGAGATAATTAATGGTGTTCTGGCCTCGTCTATAAGAACTGAATCTACCTCATCAACCATTGCAAAATTATGCTTTCTTTGAACTAGTTCTGATTTCTCTCTGACCATATTATCTCTCAAGTAATCAAAACCAAATTCGTTATTTGTCCCGTATGTGATGTCAGCATTGTATGCCCTAATTCTCTCACTAGAATTAGAATCGTGTTTATCTATACAGTCAACTTCAAGTCCATGGAATTGAAAAATG
>MDTB01132444.1_pt1 | contig 27399 bp, 29 predicted proteins | sample 811161 | NCBI WGS metagenome assembly MDTB01 (sample SAMN05326650, study PRJNA326480) | marine metagenome | isolation source: seawater | place: Mediterranean Sea | collected 2009 | reverse complement strand
TGGTCTTGGAAAGATATATATGTCCATGTGCGTATGGATTCGAGGCGCTGGGTCAGCGCATCAATTTCGCCTTTTATATTGTCAAGGCGGTCAACATGGGTATGTACCCAGCTTTCTTGGATATGTCCTGTGTCTTTAATATCAATATATATGCGTTTAAGCAGGTTGAGATGCGCTTCTTGCATATTCTTGCGGAAATTCGGAATTTGACAGATGCGCCAAAATAGCCTGACATCATCATCGTTTTCAACGCGGGAGGATACTTCACTTTGGCGCATTAACTGGCGCAGCGCGAAATGGTCTGAGCTTATCCGCCCATGCATAAAAAAATCACTGGGCGGGAGTGTCATTAAGCTGTTATTTAATGCATCGAGGCTTTTGTAATCTAATTTATTATTGCGCCAGTTAAGCTGCGTCACGGGGGCAAGGTTATGGTTCTCGACTGCTTTGATGATGTTTTCATTTAAGCCTTTTAAATTGGCCGTAACCCCAAAGCTGCCATTTTCAACATGCCGCCCCGCACGCCCTGCTATTTGTGCGATCTCCGCCGCGCTAAGGGCGCGTTTTTGTCGCCCGTCAAATTTTTGTGTTGCCGCAAAAGCGATATGTTTGATGTTCATATTCAGCCCCATGCCGATCGCATCGGTCGCGACTAAATAATCAACTTCGCCTTTTTGATACATGGCGACTTGCTGATTGCGCGCGCGCGGGCTCAACGCGCCAAGGACAATTGCCGTGCCGCCGCGCTCACGGCGCAATATTTCGGCGATTGTATAGACATCATCCATAGAAAATGCCACCACGGCTGAGCGTTTTGGCAGGCTGCTTAATTTGCTAAACCCTGCGTAAGAAAGCTCAGAAAAACGCTCCGCGCGGTCAAATATCGCATCGGGGAAAAGCTTGCTTAATATCGGGCGCATTGTATCAGCGCCGAGTACCATTGTTTCTTTGCTGCCGCGAGCATGAAGCAGACGGTGAGTAAAAACATGTCCGCGCTCAGGGTCAGCGCAGAGCTGAATTTCATCAATCGCGACAAACTCAAAGCTTTTTTGCAGCGGCATTGATTCGACCGTACAGCAAAAATATCGCGCATTGGGCGGAACGATTCGTTCTTCCCCTGTGACAAGTGCGGCAAATTCTTTGCCTTTAATTGCACAGACGCGCTCATAATTCTCACGCGCAAGAAGCCGCAAGGGGAAGCCAATAACCCCGTCATGATAGCCGAGCATTTTTTCTACGGCGCGGTATGTCTTGCCCGTATTTGTTGGGCCAAGAACGCAGAAAATATTATCATCTTGATAGCGATGCGATGTCATAAAACTCATATAGCGACTTAACAAGATATTAAGTCTTTTGGTTAAAAATATTACACTGGTTAATCGAAGTATAATTTGTTAGCCTTGAAATAATAGTTTTGTTTAGGATTTTTATATATTTTGGTGGGAAAACTTATGAGTTTTAGAAAAATGCGTCTGTTGACGTTATCTCTTATGGCATCAGCGGGGCTCGGCTTTGCAGTCAATACAGCCGCGGCGGCGCCAGCCGTCGACGTTGATGGGGCGCTATATTTGCAAAATGAATTGCAGCGCATTGTCGAGATGCCCAATTTTGGCATTAACCCAGAAGGTGATGTAAGCGTAGAAGCCGCAGGTACATATTACGCCGTTACATTGCCGCATTTGAAATTAACAATGCCAACGCCACCATCCGAACACGCCCCAAAGGGCGGCCAGTTCGCTTTTGATTTTGGTATATCTGCACTTAATATGGTGCCGACTGATGTTAAAGGGCGTTATGTTTTTGCGCAGTCTATTCCAACGCCATGGCGTTTTTACACGAATGAAAAAGAAACCCACCAACTGCAAATTGGCAAACAAAAAACCAATGGTATCTTGGATTTGTCGATGCAGCTCGCAACGCGCCTTGATGCGCAATATGATGATGTGAAGCTTGTCGATGTTGCGACGGGTCGCCCTGTGCTACATGCCGATAGCGTTGTCGCCAAAGGTGGCTATGATGAAAACAAACCTAATTTCTTTACAGGTCGTATCCCTTTTGAAGTCAATGGCCTGAAAATATATGGCGATACAGATCAGCCGCTGATCACAATTGGTAAAGTCAAAGCTTATAGCGGTTATACTGATTTGTCGCGTGAAAATTCTATGAAATGCGTAGAACAAATGCAGCGCGTTAATAAACAAATTACAAGCTATGTCAAAACGGAGCAAGTTGTTGATCCGCCAGTCATTGCGGGTTATTTGGACAATGCATTGGCGTGTTTAGGCATTATTGCTGACGGCATTGAAGGCGGGCTTGTGATTGAGAATCTACAAATAAGCCCTGCAATTGCGGGCGCAGCCGGTATGGGGAGTGTCACATTAGAAAGCCTTTATTCGCAAAGCTTCTTGACCGATATTTCGAAAGATAAAATGGGCGCAACGATTAAATTCGGCATGAAAAATATTGACGCGAAGCCATGGCCTGCGCATATCAGTAAATTTGCGCCGCGCTCTTTCCATGTAGATATTGGCCTTGATAATATTCCGCATAGCAAACTGCACGAAATTGTCCGTGGCGTGCTGGGCATGTATTCAAAGGATGCGCAAAATGTTGTGGCAAACCCTGCAATGGTTCTGCTTCCTGTTATTGCGCGCCTGCCGATGATCCTTAATGAAGCGCAAAGCGGTGTTGTTGCCAATGATGTGCGGCTTTCTGGCGAAGGCTATCAAGTTGTGATGAAAGGGCGTATTCAATCAGATATTAATGCCATATATGGCGCATCTGGTAAGGCGAATATCACCTTTTATAACATGGATAGCTTTATTGCAGGGATTACTGCGGAGGCACAAGACCCGAATAATGACAATGCCATGGGCGCTATGGCTGCGTTGAAGCCGCTAGCTGATTTTAAAAAACACGGCGCTGATGACGGAAACGGCAACCGCGTTTATGAATTTGAATTAACGCAGCAAGGCCAAGTTACGCTGAACGGTAAAGATTTCCGTGAGATCTTTAAGGCCGCGCGTCAAAGCGCCGCGTCGCAAGGGGCAACGCCAACAGCGCAGTAAAGTGCATCAGATAAATTTCATATGGCGCAGCTTAGCGGTTGCGCCATATTTTTATGCCTATTATTTAATTTAGCAAATTATCTAATATGGTGTTGATGCACAGTGCGCCAGTTTCTGTGGCGTTGATATGGCTATCGGCGCTAACATGTAAGAAATGTTCATCTTCTAACATTTGCAACTTGGCAAGGTTGATGTGGTCTTGCCAGTCAATGCCTGCGCGCAGGGCAAGGGCGTTTAAATGAATGCCCTCTTTAAGGCGAAGCCCCATCATCACAGATTCGCTAAACGCCATTTCGGGCGTAATGTTTTCTAATGGATGCGCGCCATGTTTATGGGAGGCGCATTTTTCAAGCCATTTTTGCGGGGCTAAATGGGTGCGGCTTGCTTTCTTTTGTCCGTTTTTATCGTGGTAGCGCCCATGCGCCCCTGGGCCAATGCCGATATAGTCATGATAACGCCAATAGATTAAGTTATGACGCGATTCATCGCCAAGCGCCGCGTGGTTAGAAGTTTCATAGCTTGGCAGGCCATAACGCGCCGTGATTTCCTGCGTGGCATCATATAAATCCGCCGCTAAAAATTCATTTGGTGTGGTGAAATCACCGCGCTGATACTGAGTATGAAAAGCCGTACCTTGTTCGATGGTCAGCTGATAAAGCGACAAATGGTTTGTGCCGTAATCTAGCGCCTTTGTTAATTCTGCCTGCCACTGCGCAATCGTTTGCTCTGGACGGGCATAGATCAGGTCAAAACTTAGGCGGTCAAATATTTTCTGTGCGGCGTGAATGGCGGTTAGCGCCTCGCCCGCGGAATGTTGCCGGCCAAGGAATTTTAAATCGGCATCATTTAATGATTGCACGCCGATTGATACGCGGTTAATGCCCGCAGCTTTGAAATCTTCAAACTTCTTAATTTCAAATGATGTTGGGTTGGCTTCTAAGGTAATCTCGCAGCCTTGCTCAATGCCGAGAATCTCCTGCGCATCGTTAATAATGCTTTCGACTAAGGCAGGGGGCATTAATGATGGCGTGCCGCCGCCAAAGAATATTGAATGCAATGGGCGGGTATCAATTTGCGCGGCGAAATGTGTAAGTTCGCTGCGGTAAGCGGCTTTAAACGCGTCATAATCAATCGCGTCTGCGACATGCGAGTTAAAATCACAATACGGGCATTTTGATAGGCAATATGGCCAATGCACATATAGCCCCAAAGGCGTGTCTTTATGGCGCTCTATAGGGTGAAGCATTGGGCGAATATTTTATCTAAGGCTTTCTTGCGGTGGGATATATTTTGTTTTTCTGCAAAATCCATTTCACCAAAAGTTACATCATAGCCGTCAGGTTGAAACATAGGGTCATAACCAAAACCATCCGCGCCGCGTATCGGCCAGACTAATGCGCCTTCACATTCGCCGCGTACAGTTTCGACATGCCCATCAGGCCATGCAAGGGCGATAACGCAGATGAAAGCGGCGTGACGGTTTGGTGTATCTCCGAGCTCATCGTGGACGCGCTGCATAGCGGCAGTAAAGTCTTTGCTTTCGCCAGCCCATCTTGCGCTATAGATGCCCGGCGCGCCGCTTAGTGCCGTGACGCTCAGGCCGCTATCATCGGCAAGCGCGATTTTGCCCGTTGCCTTGGCGGCGGCAAGCGCCTTTAGCGCGGCATTGGCTTCAAAGCTATCACCGTCTTCAACCGGTTCAGGCAGGCCAAGCGCATTCGCGCCAACTACGCTGACGTTAAGGCGCTCTAAACGTTGGGCGATTTCTTTAACCTTACCCTTGTTATGGGTCGCCAGAATTAATTCTTCGCCGTGAAAATGGCGATGTCCTGTGCTGTGTTCTGCCATGATTTAAGCAGCCTCAATAGCGCTGCTTTGCATGTCTTTAAGCTCAATGCAGCCTTTTTTCGCAAGGCGCATCAGGGCTAAAAACTCTTCTTCGCTAAACGGCGCTTCTTCGGCTGTGCCTTGGATTTCGATGATCTTACCGCTGCCGGTGAAGACGAAATTTGCATCAGTCTCAGCCACTGAATCTTCGGCGTAATCAAGGTCGAGTACGGGCGCGCCTTTATAAATGCCGCAAGAAATCGCGGCGACATTATCCGTTAATGGGTTTTCATCTAAAGCGCCAATGGACATCAAGTAATTAATCGCGCGGGCAAGGGCGACATAGCCACCTGTAATGGCCGCTGTACGCGTGCCGCCATCAGCCTGAATAACGTCACAATCAATTTTAATTTGGCGCTCGCCGAGTTTTTGCATGTCAACAACGGCGCGTAGAGCGCGACCGATAAGGCGCTGAATTTCTTGTGTGCGGCCTGATTGTTTACCGCGTGCGGCTTCACGATCCATGCGGCTGCCTGTTGAGCGTGGCAGCATACCATATTCTGCTGTGACCCAGCCTTTACCTGAATTGCGCATCCAGTTTGGAACGCGCTCTTCAACGCTGGCGGTACAAATCACATGAGTGTTACCAAATTTAATCAGGCATGAACCTTCGGCTTGTGGCAAGAAATCAGGGGTGATTTCAACGCTGCGCATTTCGTCACATTGACGCTGTGAAGGTCTTGATGTTGTCTGGCTCATGGCATGTCCTTATAATCTGTCATTTAAAACTTGTTTGTCATCCTTATGGCTTATATTGTAAGAGATAATATAATGCAAGATGCGATAGCGCTTAATTGTGCCTAATGCGCGCCTATTTAACGGTAAAATGAATGTCACTTGTCGAATTAAATCAACGCTCTGAACAGGTATTCAGCTATATAGTTGAAAAATACCTGCATATGGGCGCTCCTGTTGGATCAAAACAGGTGCTCACGGAGCTAGGGCTTGATGTGTCTTCGGCGACGATCCGTAATGTTATGGCGACGCTTGAAAATCAAGGGCTTTTATACGCGCCCCATACATCGGCGGGGCGGATCCCGACCCATCGCGGTCTGAAACTATATGTTGATGGCTTGATGGAAATTGGTGATGTTGATCACCACGACAAATCACAAATCGACCAAATGTGTAACGATGTCGGCGCATCGACCAAAGAAATGTTGGAACGCGCAAGCCTCGTTCTTTCAGGCCTTTCGCAGCATATGGGGCTTGTCTTAGCGCCCAAACAGGATAAGCCGATTAAACAAATTCAGTTTGTGAGCATCGCGCCTGAGCAAGCTTTGGTCGTGATCGTCAATAGTGACGGACTGATTGAAAATAGGTTAATTGAGCTTGGTCGCGATGTAAAGCCATCAGAGCTTGAGCGTTTGACCAACTTCCTCAACGACATTTGTGTTGGGCGCACCATTGGTGAAGTCTCAGGTGTGATAAAGGATAGGTTAAAGCGTAGCCGCCATGATTTAGACGAAATCACGGCTGATTTGGTGACAAAGGGGCTTGCGGTATCAACGTCCGATCAGCACGCCGCGCAGCATTTAATTATTAAGGGGCAATCAAGGCTGTTGGAAGATGTACAGGCGATTGAAGATTTAGACCGCGCACGCGACTTATTTGATATGATTGAAGACCAGCAGCGCATGATGCAGCTTGTGCAATCCACCAGCGAGGGTGAGGGCGTAAAAGTCTATCTTGGCGCTGAAAATGATGTCTTTACCCATGCGGGGTGGTCAATGATGGTTGCGCCATATAAAAATGCAGATAATAATATTATCGGTGCGCTGGGGGTAATTGGTCCAACACGGTTGAATTATGGTCGAATAATACCGATACTAGATTACACATCGCGTGTTCTTACAAGATTAATAGGTTAAGCTAAATGATAAAGATTCCTAACTTCACACATAATCTGCGTTTATGCGCATTCGCAGCATTGATATTGGCTGCGCCTTTTCCGCTTTCCTCGCAAGCCATGGCGCAATATGTCGCGGCAGGTGATGGCAGTGGTTATTTGGTGAAGCGTATAGGCTCAAAAGCATTGCCTTACGGCACGAAGTTATCGATTTCACATTCTTATAAAACGCCAGGCATTGCATCATTAGATTTTAAATCAACCAATGTTGAAAGCAGCTGCGCAAGCATTGATGACCGTGATGTAACGCTCAAAGATACTATCGGTATTCTTGAAATTGAATTTTCACAGTGGGCTGTGCAAACATATAAAATGCTTGATAAGAGCAATAAAGATGTTTGCGGCAAGCATAGCTACGCCGAATATCAGCTACCATTAGACCTTGAAAAATTAGTTGATGATGGTGTGAAACAACTGCGTATTTGGAATAACTCAGCATCTGATGCCTTTAAGATTTCAAAAGACGATGATGGCAGCTACCTGCTTACCCCAGTGACCGAAGGGCGATATTTCAAAATTGATAATTACGAAAATGTGCTGCATTACGCACCGATGCCAGCGGGTGTCTTTCGTGTATTCCCTGATTATGCGCCATATAACGAAGAATTGATGCTGCGCAAAGTCCGCGCGATTGCACATGCGCGTGGCTATAAACTCTATGATTACACTGTGCGTTATGATGACCGTAAACGCCCTTATTACATTATGATTGATAATGCTGATATGGAGATTGTCGCGCGCCTTAAAGATGAACGCTTTTTCGACTTAGATGTAATTGATATTGAAGAAGATGGCCGCGTTGTGCCTTTACGCATCAATATTGGTCGCCTATAAGTGCAGAATAATATACAAACGAGAACCGAAAAATAATAAGAAGGTATGGTCGAAATGACAGAACATAATAAAGGTCCATTGGACGGTGAAAACGCATCACAGGGTGATAGTGACAACGTCACACCAATTGACCCGACGGCAACAGAGCAAGCGCAGCAGGCTTCACATGAAGATCTTTCAGCTTTGGCGGGCGAAGATCAGGCGATGTTTACCGATGAAAGCCTTGGTGGTGTTGACCAAGCAGCGCGCATTGCTGAACTTGAAGCTGCATTAGCCGCAGAAAAAGAGCGCGGCCTGCGCGCCTTAGCTGAAGCTGAGAATACGCGCCGCCGCGGCATAAAAGATCGTGAAGATGCGGGCAAATTCGCGATTTCACGTTTCGCGCGTGACTTGTTGGATGTATTAGATAATTTTTCCCGTGCAATGGATTCTGTCCCTGAGGACTTAAAAGAGGTTGATGATCGTATCAATGCTGTGGTTTCTGGCGTTGAATCCGTGCAAAACGATATGCTGAAGATATTTTCTGCGCATGGCATCAAGAAAATTGAGCCTTTGGATGAGAAATTCGATGCAAACTTCCATGAAGTTATGTTTGAAGTCCCTGGCTCAGGTAAGCCTGAAGGTATAATCGTTCAGGTCATGGAGCCTGGTTATGTGATTAGTGAACGGTTATTGCGCCCCGCACGCGTCGGCGTAGCAAAAGGCGACCCAAACGCTGCATCTGTCGGCAATGAAATTGACCAAGAAGTTTAGTCTTGGGAAGTTTAGTCTTTGCATGATTATTAATATAAAAAGCGCCGTGCTTATCGGCGCTTTTTCTGTATTGGGCTTTCTTATTTTACGGTGTCGGAGCTGTAATCTCTGTGCCATCAATGCGCAAATATGTGCCTTGCTCTGCCAATTTATATAACGGGGCAGAGTGGCTGAGGTCATTTTTTACAGCCTGCCATGATGAGATAACAGGGCGGTACTCATAAAGCTCAAGTTTATAACCGCCTGAATATTTTTCGCTACGCAGCGGGCATGTGCCATAAGTTTCGATGCAGCTTTCAAAATCGCTAGCTTCTACAGGGGCGCGGAAATGTGATGCTAAATCAATTGCATTTTCTTGTGATGCTACGCAAAGCGCGGCTTCATAGCCGTTGCGCGTGCAGTCTTGATGCGAATTAAAAACGATAGTTTCTTGCGTATTCAATGCATTTATAGTGTCTTGTGCGGCTTGGTTGTTTTCTTCTGTTTCGTGCAGGGCAATGCCGCCGATTAATGCGCCGGCAATGGCAAAAGCACTGAGGCCCTTTATTGCGCGGCTGGTTTTAGAGCCTTTATTCATCCATTTATCAACGGCTTCTGCGCCGCAGCTACAGATGTTATCGTCGTTTTTATTGCTGTTTTCTGCGCTCATTGCCGATCTCCCTGAGTGTTGTTTTATTTTGCATGAAACGTAATGGAGCAATTTACCGCAATTTACATGCAAAGTCAATATATATGGAAACTATGTTGTAGGGTGATGATTTCGTATAAATTTAACCTTACCCCTTGCAGTCTTGGTGATTTGGCGTATCTTAAACGCAGTATTTAATTTTGTCTTATTTTTCAGGAGAGTCTCAAATGGCACGTAACAAAATTGCACTTATTGGTGCAGGTCAAATTGGCGGTACACTTGCATTGCTTGCAGGTATGAAAGAATTGGGTGATGTTGCATTGGTTGATATCGCAGAAGGCGTGCCGCAAGGCAAAGCGCTAGATTTGGCGGAGCTTTCTCCGGTTGAGAACTTTGATTGTAACTTCCAAGGTTCAAATGATTATGCTGCGATTGAGGGTTCTGACGTTGTTATCGTCACAGCAGGTATTCCACGTAAGCCAGGTATGTCTCGTGATGATTTGATTGGCATTAATACAGGCATCATCGAAACAGTTGGTGAAAACATCAAAAAGTACGCACCTAATGCTTTTGTGATCGTGATTACGAACCCATTAGACGTTATGGTTGATGTTATGCAGCGCGTTACTGGCTTTTCTGACAAAAAAGTCGTCGGTATGGCTGGCGTTTTAGATAGTGCGCGTTTCTCTCACTTCCTTGCGGATGAATTTGGTGTGTCTGTTGAAGACATCACAGCTTTCGTTCTTGGTGGCCACGGTGATACGATGGTGCCATTGGTGCGCTATTCAACAGTGGCTGGCATTCCATTGCCTGACCTTGTAAAAATGGGCTGGACGACACAAGAAAAAATTGACGCAATTGTTGATCGTACACGTAATGGCGGCGGTGAAATTGTTGCGCTGCTTAAAACAGGATCAGCTTTTTATGCGCCAGCATCATCTGCAATTTCTATGGCAGAAAGCTATTTGCGTGATAAAAAACGCGTACTGCCTTGCGCGGCGCGCCTTAACGGCGAATATGGCATTGACGGCCTTTATATCGGCGTTCCTGTGATTATCGGTAAAGACGGCGTTGAGAAAATTATTGAAATTCAGCTGAACGCCGAAGAGCAAGCAATGTTTGATAGTTCTGTCGCGGCGGTAAAAGAATTACTCGGCAGCGTGAACAAAGCGGCCTAACTTTTTATCTCGGCTTTTAGTATTGTGTGAAAAGCACCTGTTACGGCAGGTGCTTTTTTATATCATAAGTGATCTATTTTCTGGCTGAGACGTATAAAGTATACCAAGGCAGTGAAGTAGAGTGAGTCTTTAAAGGCTACAAAGGCTTCCTGACTTGGGAAAGCTTCTCAACGGCACTTGAAGAATGCTGTATGGAAGCAAGGTGCAGGGTGTAAACTTTGTACCTGTAGAAAACCCACACTACCCTTAGGCTATTCTATATAGCCCTCACACACGCAAGTGGAGCTATCCCCCCCCAACTCCACTTGCGAACCTTTTGGGGGAGGTTTTCTTGCATGTAGATTTGACGCGAGCCAATTAAGCGGCGGCTTTTTGCTCCATCAGCGCGATGACTTCGCGAATGTGACCAAGCGCCCAATCAATATCGTCTTTGGTGATTGTAAGCGGCGGCGCGAGGCGGACGACGGTTTCATGTGTCTCTTTACACAAAAGCCCACGTGTTTTTAACTCTTCGCATATCGCGCGCGCTGAGGCAAGATCTGGGTTTATATCAATGCCGATCCACAGGCCTGCGCCGCGAATTTCTGTTATCAAGTTGGTCTCGATTTTCTTTAGTTCATCCACCACATATGCGCCAAGCTCTGCGCTACGTTCAGATAGCTTTTCGTCGGCCATAATATCAAGTGCTTCAATACCAATCGCGGCGGCAAGCGGATTGCCGCCAAATGTTGAGCCATGCGAGCCGGGGTTAAACACTTCCATCACGTCATTACGTGCTAGGAATGCGGAAACTGGGTATATACCGCCGCCAAGGGCTTTACCCAATATAAGACCATCTGGCTTATCAATTTCATGCTGGAATGCAAAATCCTTACCTGTGCGCCCCATGCCTGATTGAATTTCATCACAAATAAACAGAACGTTATATTTTCTACAGATTTTCTGAATGCCTGTAAGCCAGCCTTTTGGCGGAATGATAATCCCTGCTTCACCTTGCATGGGCTCTGTAATATACGCGCAGACATTTGGGTCAGCTGCAAGTTTTTCAAATGCAGCAATATCACCATAAGGCGTTTCGATAAAGCCGCCATCAAATGGACCAAAGTTTTCTTTATATTCTTTATCTGATGAAAATCCGACAATGGTGGTTGTGCGTCCGTGGAAGTTACCAGAAGAAACAAGAATTTTAGCTTGGTCTTTGGCAATGTATTTATGCATGTACCCCCAACGGCGCGCCGCTTTAATCGCAGTTTCAACGGCTTCTGCACCTGTATTCATCGGCAACATTTTATCCATGCCCGTGACTTTACAAAGCTTTTCTGCAAACAGGCCAAGCTTATCAGTATAAAAGGCGCGGCTTGGTACATCTAGGGTTTCAAGCTGATCGACAAGGGCTTTTTTAAGGCGGGGGTTCACATGGCCTGCGCTCACGGCGCTATAGGCGCTTAGAAAATCAAGGTATTTATTGCCTTCAACGTCCCATACCCACACGCCTTCGGCCTTGTTTAAAACAACGGGTAGTGGGTGATAATTATAGGCTAAATATGCTTCTTCGCGGCTGATATAATCTTGTGTTTTCATCTTGTGATGCTCCCTTATTATTATTTAAAATATGGGGCTAGATTAGCAATTTTACGCCATATTGTCTATTGATGGGAGATATTCCGCTAACCGCTTTTTAATGCGGCTTTTAATCCGCAAGCGGTTCGTACCAATCGCGGATCATGCCTGCTTTTTCGCGGTCATCATGGTTGAACGGGCGCTTTAATGTGCCGTGAAAATATTCACGTACTAACCCCTGCCAATATGTTTCAATGTCATGATCATGGGCGGCGCAATATGCTTCAAACCAGTGGCGACCAATGCGCACATGGTCGACTTCTTCACGCAGGATAATTTCAAGAATATCAACCGTGTCTTGGTCGCCTTGGCTCTTGAACTTTTCAATCATATGCGGCGTGACATCAAGGCCGCGCGCTTCAAGCACCATCGGCACAATGGCAAGCCTTGCCGCAATGTCATGGCGCGTTTTTTCTGCGGCTTCCCACAGCCCGTCATGGGCAGGGTAATCACCGTAAGCCGCGCCGAGCGTTTTGAGGTAGTCATTAATGAGTAGAAAATGCTTGGCCTCATCGCCGGCAACGCGCAGCCAGTCCGTGTAAAAAGCGGTGGGCAGGGTAAATGATCCGCCATCATGCTGCGTCTTATCATTATGCAGCGGCGCAAAGCGCGCAAGCATATCCCATGCAAGGTCAATTGCGTTTAACTCAATATGAGCGATAGCGTGCAGGAGGATGATTTTACTTTTTAATGAGCCTGCATTACGCCGCTTTGGCATTTTATGCGGCATCAGTAATTCTGGCGCATCTGGACGATTTGGGCGCAAATCAGGGGCGTTATCGCCAATCGTTACGCGCGTTTGGTTTTGGGCGATTGCATCAACATAGCGCCGCGTGAGGCGCGCTTTTTCATCGCCATCGGCGCAGCGCAAAACCGTGCAGGCGCATTCTGTAAGGTCTAAACATTCCATAGCGCCTTATATAGCGTTATGGGCGCGGCGTTGCAACTGGATTATGCGGCGCAAGGTCAGGCATGTTAGCAATAGCAACAGGGAACCAGCGCTCTAATGGCTTGCCTTCCATCATATTGTTGTCGATGGCAAAATGCACAGCTTCGTGAATGGCGTCGTAACCCATATCAGCAGGGTTATAGCCCATATAGGCACAAAACTGTTCATGGAACTGGTCGTTAATTTCGGCGAGTACGTCATTTATCGCTTCAATAGACGCTGTATCAAGTGTTTTGATCGCTGTACTGTCACCATCGAGTATTCTCTGCGTGAGAGATGCGTCATGGCTGACATATTGCACCAAAGCTTCGACATAAAACTGTACGCAATTGGCCTCAATAGCGTCTGCCTTACTCTCAACGGACATTAATTCACGCTCAAACATGGCGGGGGTAATATCTTGGCGTGAAATTTCAAGTACGTCTTCGTCAAGCATGTCGGTTAAGCGGCTGTTTTCAATGTGACCATCAATCACCAAATCATTCAGGCAGATGTGCAAGGCTTGAAATATTTGCAAGCGCACTTCAAACAGCGTGTCCGCGGGCAGGCTATCTTTAGGGGCGCTTTGGTCAAAGGCTTCTTTGATTTTGCTAAGTATATTGAACATTCTTATTCTCCCTGCTCTTATAAGCTTTGTTTTGGTAAATATGTTGCTGGCGCTGCTTGTGATGGTTCGTCATCAATCATGGCGTTTGCACATGGGAACCAATGCGTTAAAGCTTTGCCGTAGCACATATCGTGCTCAATCGCATAATTGACGCTGTCGACAATACGGTGCGGCGGCATTTCACCGTTTTTATAGCCCATAAAGGCACAGAACTTATCATGAAAAACTTTATTTGCGTCGCTTAAGCGTTCATTGGCATCATCGAGCAATGCGTGGGTAAGGTCTTGTTTTTGCGCCTGTGCATCAAAGCCGTGACGCATAGCTTGTTCAAGGAACAGTGCATCAGGGTAGAAAAGCAGCCACTCATTTTTAAGCGCGGCGGTGCATTCTTCGATGCTCATATCTTCTGCGCTGAAGCCATCAAAATAGAGTTTTTTGGCAATTTCAATAGTGCAGGGGTGCAGTGCGCGGATAATGTCATTAATGTCGATATCGTTATCTAAGCATAATGTCGTTATGCAGTAACTCAGCGCTTTTGATTCGCTCATTAATCCTTCAAAAATTTGAATGTCTAAAGGGTTCGCCAATGCCATAGACTCTTCAAGGGAGTCCAGCTTGGCGGAAAAGGCGGTTTTGAGCTTTTTAAATAAATCCATTTTTCTTCCCTTATGGTGGAGGGTTACCATAAGAAAAAATAATGATTATGTCAATGATTATGTGGCGTTAATAAGGCGCAGCGTTATTCAGGCTTAAACCAGAATTCAATAACTTCTGTCGCGTCATCGCAGCGTGCGGAATGATTGGCTTCTAAAGGGACGTTAAACCATTCACCTACACCATAAGTTTTTTCAACGCCTTCAACAGTTAAATGCATGGCGCCGCGTGTAATAAGACCCCAGTTAAACGTGTCATGGGTATGTGGTTCAATATCAGTGTTCGGCGGGTAGGTTGCAAAAAGGATTTTGCAGTTTTCCCCCATCATTTGAAAGGCATCGAAACGGCATTTAAATGCAGGAAGCTTTTGAAAGACTTCGGGGAATTGGATGTCGGATACAGTGTTCATCAGATATACTCCTTAAAAAATTTTCTAACTATATTTTATAAGGAGCGCCTGCGTTAAGATAGCGCATTGCTAAAAATTGTAAGTTTTCTCAACAAGAGAAGCGTTGCTTGCTGTGCAATGCTTGCTTTGCATTAAAAGCGTATCTTCGCCGTGAGTGCAGCTTGCACGCCGTTCTTGCCGCGCATAATTTCGCTGTCGGCTTCGGCGTAGCTTGTCTTCTGGTAGCTAAGGCTAGAGCAAATATCCCATGTTTTTTGAAGTTCTGTGCAGTTTTGTACGCCGCTATGATAGCGCTCTGCATTGCCAATAAGGTCGTCATGCAGCCGTCCTTTGCCAATGAATAAATGCGTGTTTTCATTAACGGCATAGCTTAGACGGTGATATTGCGCAGAAGATTCATGCGAAAACCCCTCTAGGCCAAAACGGTTTTCAAATCTTTCACGAGTGAAAACATGAAAATAATTTAGTCGCTCAGAAATATCCCAGTTTGCCGTGCTATAAATGCTTTTACGTTCTTGTTGCTCAATGCTGTTCCTAAAGCCATCAACCTTTTGCTTTTGTACGCCCATGCGCCATTGGACGCTATTGGTTTTATAACCAATTTCACCGCGAAGCCTTACACCTGAGAGATCACTGGCGGCATGGTAGTAATCAAGCACGCTCTGCATGTTATGATGTATGGTGTTATCAAAAGAAAAAAGGCTCATATTAAGTGGCCGCGGAGCGATTGCGGCGTGATTAAACAAAGCTCTATCAAAGCGGGCAAGGTGCTGCGTTTCTGTAACGTCACTTGTAGGTGCATAAAGTTCAGGACTTGCGGATTGCAGCTCTTCTGCGTATTTTTGTAGCCGGTTAAAGGCCTCGACGCGCGCATATTGTTCGGCGGTTTTGGTTAAACGTTTATGTACGGCTTTATTAAGGCCCTTTTCTAATGCCTCGCCTAATATAGGCACTCCGGTCGTGATTAAACTTGGGAAGCGAATATATTTATGCTCAAAATTGCTGCGGTTTACACGTGAGAAATCAACGTATTTATGCGCTCTGTAGGGTTGATTTTGCTGCGCGACGCTTGTGCTTGCATTCCAAAACCAGTTTGATTTTGATTGGCCAATTTCCGCCGTGATGCGCTGTGTTTGCGTTGAAGTGAGCATATGATTATAAGGCGCGCCATAATTGGGGCGTTGGGCTGTGCTTGATATTGAAATATAGGATGTGTCATGTTGCGGGCTGGATTCTTGATTATATGTCAGTGCATTTCTTGCCGTTAACGCTGTTTCATCAATGGGCTGTGTCTGTGTTGCCTGCGCAGCAATAGGCAGGCTTAATATTGTGCTTAAACCCAGTACATATTTCGCCTTTGCATATTTTGATTTTGACATAATCGTATCCCTCCCTTAATGCGCGGTGTTTTAATTCTTTAGCTTTTTGTTTGATATCTACCGCGTAATATTATTGTTACGGATAACTGTTTAACATAATATAATTACATAATCAACCGTAAAGTGGAGTGGCTTCTAAAGTTTACGAATAACTATAGCTATTTTTCTTAAATGGTAATATCGTGCCGATCAATAATAACACGCAATTTAGGGAGCGAAACATGAGCACATCAGAAAAAATAGCGTTATATCATTCACAAAGTGAACATCAAATGTGTTGGGCGTTTGCCCGCGCGTCACGCCGCGTTGATTTGGATGTGCGGATGGTTGCTGTGCCAAGCGAATATAAGTTCTGGCTTTATATTGCGCAGCCAGAAAATGCAGATGTGCAGGTACAAGATCAATTTTCATCTATCCAAAGCGAATTAAAAGATGGCTATGAATACTCAACGCTTACGGCGTTTGAGTGTGGTGAAGATACGCTAAAAACAGCGCGTAAAATCTTTAACATTCCTAAATTTCCTCAATAAAGGTTTTCCGCTTCACATATGTTTCAAGGCATAAATTGCTTTATGCCTTGAACTCTTAGTCTTGCGTAGGGGTGTGCGCATGGCGTTAACCGTCATCACCCATTTTGAGCGCATTGATAAAGGCGCTTTGCGGAATTTGGACGTTGCCGTATTCGCGCATTTTCTTCTTACCTTTTTTCTGCTTATCAAGCAATTTACGCTTACGGCTCACATCACCGCCATAACATTTTGCGGTAACGTCTTTACGCATTGCACTTAAATGTTCTGCGGCAATAATTTTACCGCCAATTGCCGCTTGAATGGCAATTTTGAACATCTGGCGCGGTATAAGTTCTTTAAGGCGCTTACACAAAGCGCGCCCGCGTGTTTCCGTGGCGGAGCGGTGAACGATCATTGATAGCGCATCAACAGGCTCTTGGTTGACGCGGATTTCCATTTTCACAAGGTCGTTTGTCGCATAGCCTGCAAGTTCATAGTCAAATGACGCGTAACCGCGCGAGATAGATTTGAGGCGGTCATAAAAGTCAAAAACAACTTCGTTAAGCGGTAATTTATACACAAGCATCGCACGGTCGCCAGCATAGGTGAGGTCAAGCTGTTCCCCGCGGCGTTCTTGGCAAAGCTGTAATAAGCTGCCCAGATGTTCATCGGGCGTCATGATGGTGGCTTTAATCCACGGCTCTTCAATATGATCAATTTTGACAACATCGGGTAAGTCAGCAGGATTATATAATTCTTCAACTGTGCCATCATTCATGTGAATGTGATATACAACGCTCGGCGCAGTCGGGATCAAGTCTAAATCAAATTCGCGCTCTAGGCGTTCTTGAATAATCTCCATATGCAATAGGCCAAGGAAGCCGCAGCGGAAACCAAGACCAAGCGCCTGCGAACTTTCCATTTCATAATGCAGCGATGCATCATTTAGCGCAAGGCGGCCAAGTGAATCGCGCAATTTGTCAAATTCCGATGTATCAACAGGGAAGAGCGAACAAAAAACCATCGGGATGGATGGTTTAAAGCCCTCCATAGCGCTTTCGCAAGGGCGTTTCAAATCAGTAATCGTATCACCAACTTGGGTTTCTGAAATTTCTTTAATGCCTGCGGTAATAAAGCCCATTTCGCCAGGGCCGAGTATATCGGTAATTAACGGCTTTGGCGTAAATACACCAACGCGGTCAACGATGCGCTCTGCGGCAGAGTTCATGAACAGAACCTTTTGACCTTTACGCAAGAAGCCATGTTCGACGCGCACCAAGATAACCACGCCCAAATAGGAGTCATACCAACTATCAACCAATAAAGCGCGTGTGGGCTCGTCACCATCGCCTACTGGCGGGCAGGGCAGTTTAGTAACAATAGCTTCCAACAGATTATCAATGCCGATGCCGCTTTTTCCCGAACATTCAATGGCATCAGAACAATCAAGCCCGATGACGTCTTCAACTTCTGTTTTGACCGCTTCTGGGTCAGATGCAGGTAAGTCAATTTTATTAATGGCTGTAACGATTTCATGATCGTTATCAAGCGCTTGATAGACATTTGCAAGCGTCTGTGCTTCTACGCCTTGTGTTGAATCGACAACTAATATTGAGCCCTCACAGGCAGCAAGAGAGCGTGATACTTCATAAGCAAAGTCAACATGGCCAGGTGTGTCCATTAAATTAAGTTGATATTCGATGCCGTCTTTCGCCGTATACATCAGGCGAATAGTTTGCGCTTTAATGGTAATGCCGCGCTCGCGCTCAATATCCATGTTATCAAGCATTTGTTCTTCAAGGTCACGTTCTTCAACGCCGCCACATGTTTGTATAAGACGGTCAGCCAAGGTCGATTTACCATGGTCAATATGCGCGATAATCGCGAAATTTCGGATATGTTCTAATTTATGCGTTTCGTTACTCATGATCGGCTTAAAAACTCTATGCTCAAGGCGTTAATATTGGAATTGTGAACATATATATAAATGTTACGAAAGGCAAGATATGAAGTTGTAAAAAGCGCAGTATATTTGACATATTACTTGACATGAGTGCCGCGGTTACGTAAATTGCTGTATGCGCGAATGTTGATACGCATGAAAACAGTGTAAGGATAATGTGTTATGGCAGATTTAAAAAAGCAAATCATATTCCCAAAAGATGCCGAATTTATCGCTGAGGATGAAAGCAATAGCGGGCAAGATACCCCGCTGCAAGGACCAATATATTTTGACCCTGATGATGTTGTGCTTGATCAGCCAAATGAAAAGCCAGAAATTCAAGGTGTGATACATTTTGATAGCGATAAAGAAATCACAATTTACCCTGATGGCGTCAGCTTTAATGTCGGCGATTTAAAACCTGCTGCGACATTTAATGCGGCGACAGGACAAATAGAATTTATTGAAGAAAAGCAAAGCGATAAAAAGCAGGAGATTAAACCTGCAATAAACATTGACGGTCCTAACCCAAACAAATAAAACTTCACTGCAAGTTCAAAAGTACCAGAAAAAGGGTTAGGATCGAAAATGCCGCATATAATCGTTGAATATTCAAAACAACTTGATGACCAAATACCACAATTACTTAAAGCTATGCATGAAAGCTTAGCGAGCGCAGGCATTGATAAAATACGCATTAAAACGCGCGGCATCGCGGTGAATCATAATTTAGTCGGTGAAACGGGCGCGAATGGCTTAATGATGCATGCGACGTTGTTGATTTTAGAAGGCCGCGACCTTACGACAAAGAAATCATATGGCGACCCGCTGCATAATTTAATGAAACGTACCGCACCTGCGGGCTGCGCTGTTACGTTAGAAGTCCGTGATATGAACAAAGACACATATTATTTGTAAATACAGGGTAGGGGAGAGAAAGTAACTATGTGTTTTACGCCGCTTACGCCCGTGGATGACAGTCTTTATACACTTCCATCAGTTTCGCATTATCAACATCGGTATAACGCTGCGTTGTGCTGAGCGAGCTATGGCCCAGTAATTCTTGCACTTGGCGTAAATTTGCGCCTTTTTCTAACAAATGTGTGGCGAAGCTGTGACGTAAGGCGTGCGGCGTGGCGCTTTCAGGCAGGCCGAAGACTGCGCGGATATTACGCAGATGTTTTTGCGCCACACCTTGATGTAAGCGCCCACCGCGCACACCAAGAAATATCGGGCGATCAGGCGTTTGGGCATAAGGGGTAGTTTCTATGCATTCTAACATTGCGCTATGGACTTCCGCCAAAATGGGTACGCGGCGTTCTTTCTTGCCTTTACCTTTTATGGTGAGGAAGTCTTTCTCTGAACCTTGTGGCCAGTCTTCAATATTAAGCGATAATGCTTCTTGTATACGTAGCCCCGTGCCATAAAGCAGGGTGAATAATGCCTTATCACGGCAATCAATCCAATTGGCGCTGTCGTAATCATTAAGCAGTTCAAAAATGCGTTCTGCGCTAATCGGGCGCGGCAGTTTGCGCCCTTGCTTGGGCGCGCGAATAGCTTTGATATAAGGGTTATGTGCAATGCCTTGTTTATCCATCCAATCAATAAAGCGCCGCACGGCTGAAAGCGCGCGCGCACGGCTAGAGGCGCTTTGCTCACCATCTATTGTCAGCCCTGCAAGCCAAGCACGCAGCGCTGTAATGTCGCTGTCAGACACCATGCCGACGGATAGCGCCGCGCCGTAATATTTCGCGAGAAAAGTCACGAAGTTTTTAATGTCTTTTTGGTAGGCGCGCAAAGTATGTTCAGAAACATGGCGCTCATAGCGCAGCACGTCATACCAATCATGGATGGTTTTATATAAATCATCCGCGGTGACGTTTAATAAAGGGTCAAGTTTCGGCGTGTTATTCTTTGTCATCTAAAGCGCCTATGTGTTAATCGGGGACGCTCAGCCATAAGCGTATGCAGCGTTCAATTACGCGGGCGAGGAATGATATTTGCTCAATGCCTTGTCCGTCTTCAAATGTAAGCGCATTGCGCGAGCCAAAACAAAGCAGCGCAGGGGGCATGTCTAAAGAGACATCAATGCGGATAAGCGCCTGAGAGCGTACTAAATTCGCGCCGCTGCCATATATGGCTTCAAGCCCTGAAATGTCAGCCTGTAAAAGCGCAGGGCGATCTTCCATCCATTGGTCAATTGTACCTTCTGGCACCATTTTTAAGCCGGGGGTTTGCACATGGGGGATCGTCTTGCCTTCGGTTTCAACCAACAGCGCGGTGATGTCGACATCAAGCATGGCGGTTAAATCCATCGTCACGCTTGAAATAAACTCTTCAAAGCTTTGTGCTTCTAAAATATGCAGAACGGCCATTTGAACGCGGGTCTGGTTATTCATATTGCTGCGCGCATTTTCGACAATCTCGCGCGTGGTTTCCAGCACCATTTCTTTGTCGGCTTTTAGGCGATCAACCATATAGGATTGGAAGTCAGCAATGCCACGCGTCTTTTTAACCTTTGGCGGCAAAAGGGCATCAGCGGCTTCGGGGCAATCTTCCAAAAAATCGGGATTTGCTTTTAGCCAGTTGAGAATATCTGTTTGGTTTAACTGCTGTTCGCTCATGGTATTGCTTCTTTGCGGGAAGGGGATTCAAGGGGGCTGTATTGCGTGATGAATACCTCTATATTGTGCATGGTCTCAGTCTTTTGCGCAATATAAAAATTACCCTATTCTTTTAAAAGCATGTCCTGAGCGAGTGTGTTTACGGGCGCGGCGGTGCTAAGGGCGCTATATAATGACCGTCTTTAATCGCGGCGCATTTTGCTTCAACGCATAGTATATCATCGGGGCTTAGTTTGCTGCCATTGAGGTGGCAGATGTAGTAATTTTCTGTTGGCATGGCAACGCCGCCTTTAACTTGCAGCGTATAGACGTACTCGTAATGCTGATCGAGCGTATATTCATGCTGTAAAATATCATATTGCTTTTGATTTAAGTGAAACAGAGCGTTGTTATGGTCTTCACCAGTGAAGTATGCGGCAATGTCTTGCCATATCTTCGCGATACCGATTTTTTTGCCAGTCATTTTGATCTTCTCCCCTTGTTGCATATTTTATGCTTATCTTTTGATGCGCATTTAAGGGGTGAAGCTATGGCGGCGCAAGTAAAAAACGCCCGAAATAGGCGTTTTTTTATCAAGTTCAGATATCTATGCGTCTAAGCGTGGATTATGCGAAGCGCTATTTTGAAAGCTGCGCATTTGCGTTAGTTTTTCTTCTAATGCGGTGATTTGTTCTGCGCTTAGTGCACTGCCATCAAGGTGGCTGATTTTGTAATTACATGTCGGTACGGAATGACATGCGCCTGCAGCGTAGCGGTTCACCATGAAGATGTGTTTTTGAAACAGGCTATAATCTGCGCGCAAAGTTTTTGCTTCGTCGCGTGAAAGGTAAAAGACGCTATGGTCATGATCTTCATTGTTAAGAAAATCACGGACTTTATTCCACGCGGTTTTGAGGCTGTCTTTGATATTCATTATATTATGTCCTCTTTACTGCTCAGGCTTTTGCGGCGGCGCTGATGGGGGCTTGCATTCACGTAATGCGCTGAGTGTATCTTCAACATTTTTGGTCTCTGCGTCGCTAAGCTTTTCGCCATTCGCTTTTGTGATGTGCTGGACGACATATATGCCCATTGGCGGCATGGCGTAATGCGGTACGACAATTGGTTTTTTTATGTCGGTAACTTTGTATCCTTGTGATTTTAAATGGTTTTTCTCGCTCTCTTCAAGAACCCATTCTTTGGGGAAGAGTGCGTCTTTGTTGCAATGCTGTGCAACCCAGTTAAATAGTTTTGCGATGCCGTTCATAACAGCTCCTTTAAGCGTTAAATGGACGATATACTGCTTTTTATGCTGTTTTACGTATTAAAGCAAGTGAAATATCTTTAAAGTTGTGCTTGTGTATTGGTTCTGCTATGGTCTTGAAAAAATGGGAGGACTAAAAAACATGAAAAGCTTAAAACAAGAATGGGCGAAAATTCCACAAAACGTGCGTGATTTCGCGCCGCACATCCAACAAAATTTATTGGATTTCTGGGACAAGGCCGCGCGCTGTGATGATGAGAACTGGACGCAGGCGCAGTTAAATGCAGAGATGTTAGCGCATCAACAGAAAACGCAAGATTTACTGCGCGATTTTAAAGCTGCCGGCGGCAGTGAAACGCATTGGAATATCATTTCCCAAGCCGTTATTAATGGGAAGATGCATAAATTGCAGCCATAAAGCATATGCGATAATTTTGTAATAAAAAAGCCGCCCATATATGGCGGCTTTATTTATGCTTATAATTTACGCTGCGGCGCCTGCGGTGACGGGGCATCTGGTGTTTGGCCTATCGTTTCAAGTTTTTTGGCTAGCTCTTTATATTCCTGATTGGATAAATCTGAACCATCTTTTTTTGATATATGGTCGTATTCAATCATAGGAACGCCAATGGCATAAGGGCTCACAACAAGCGGCATTTGGCTGCGCACTGTTTTGTAGCCATTGCTTTCAAGGTAGCTTTTTTGTTCGGTGTTGAGTTGCAGGCGAGGAATGGTGAATAACATGTTATCCAGTGCATTAGCTACTTTTTTAAAGATATCTTTCATCTTTGCGGCTCCTTCAAAAACCTAGTTTAGCGTGAATGCCCATCTTTATAGCGTGTTTTATGTTAAAAGGCAAGATAAAGTAAAAGCCGCTTAAATGCAGCGGCTTTTATAAATCGTTATGATGGGGCAGGGGGCTATAAAATAGACTGGCCTGTTTTCTTCCAATCGTCAACAAAAGCGGCGAGGCCTTTATCGGTCAGTGGGTGCTTATAAAGCTGTTTAATCACATTTGCAGGGCATGTCACAACATCTGCGCCCATTTTAGCGGAATTGATAATATGGGTCGGGTTGCGCACGGATGCGACTAGCACTTCTGTTTCAAATTCAGGGTACATGCTGTAAATGTGGCAAATATCGGCGATTAAATCCATGCCATCATAACAAATATCATCAAGACGACCAACGAAAGGTGAAATAAACGCTGCGCCTGCTTTTGCCGCTAAGATGGCCTGACCCGCAGAAAAACATAAGGTGACATTAACCATTGTGCCGTTATCGCTCATCGCTTTACACGTTTTCAGACCGGCTTCAGTAAGGGGGACTTTAACAGCAACGTTATCGGCGATTGCCGCGAGTTTTTCAGCTTCTTTAATCATTGTTGGGTAGTCTGTCGCGGCGACTTCAGCGCTAACTGGGCCTTCAACAATTTCACAAATCTCGCCAATAAGCTCAATAAAGTTACGGCCCGATTTTGCGATTAATGATGGGTTGGTTGTAACGCCATCTAATAGGCCAGTAGCGGCCATGTCTTTAATGTCGTCTATCTCGGCGGTATCTACGAAGAATTTCATGTCTTTGCGCATCCTTATTATTAAGTTTAAATCTCGGTTTTAATTCTGCTGCGAAGACTACCCATAAGGACTTCATATTGCAAGGTTGAAAACGCTTGCACTGTCGATTGTCGGCTTATACTGTGTTGCATATGTCTGATTTATTTGCAAATGATCCTATTGCCGCGCCGCCAAGCGCTCCACTTGCCCAGTCTTTAGCGCAAGTTCTTGTGCCGATGCCGATTGATAAGGCCTATAGCTATAGCGTTCCTGCGGATATAGATGTCCAGCTTGGTGATTACGTTGCCGTTCCGCTTGGTAGTCGTATGCTCATTGGCGTGGTCTGGAACCTCGATCAAGATTATGACGGCAACCCCAATAAGCTAAAAGAAATCGCGCAGAAATATGATTTGCCGCCAATGGGGCAGGCGCAGCGTGACTTTATTGATTTTATGGCGAAATACACATTAAGCGCGCTAGGGGCGGTGTTGAAGCTTTGCCTTTCTGCGCCCTCGGCATTTGAATTGCCGAAAGAAACGCTGCTTTATAAGCTCGCCCCAGACATAGAAGAATTCTCGCTGCAAAAATTATCGCCAAAGCGCAAAGCGGTATTGGAGTGCCTTAAAGATGGCACACCGCGCCGCGCCGCGGATATTGCGCGTGATGCAGGGTGCAGCGCATCTGTTGTCAAAGCCATGGGTGATGGCGGATATTTGCGCTCGCTGTTAATGCCTGAAATCCCGCCATGCACAAAACCAGACCCGACATTAAAAGGCGCGGAGCTTTTAGATAGTCAGCGCATTGCGGCTGATGAGCTTGTCGCAGCCGTTAGCGCCGATAATTTTGAAACCTTCTTGTTAGATGGGGTCACGGGCGCCGGTAAAACTGAAGTCTATTTTGAAGCGATCGCGCAGGCGCTTAAAGAAGACAAGCAGATTATTTTGATGCTCCCCGAAATCGCGCTATCCAATGCGTTTTTGGATCGTTTTGCGGCGCGCTTTGGTACGCGCCCTGCGCTTTGGCACTCGGCGCTATCCACCGCGATGCGCCGTAAAACATGGCGCGGCGTGGCAGAAGGCAAAACCAAAGTTGTTGTCGGAGCGCGCTCTGCTTTATTCCTCCCGTACCGCCAGCTCGGCCTGATTATTGTCGATGAAGAACATGAACCCGCTTATAAGCAAGAAGACGGCGTTTTGTATCATGCGCGTGATATGGCGATTTTACGTGCAAATAAAGAACAATGCCCTGTGGTGTTAGTCTCTGCCACGCCGGCAATAGAAACCATTTATAATGCATGGCAGGGGCGTTATCATCACCTAACGCTCGAATCGCGTTTCGGCAGTGCGGGTATGCCCGATGTCCATATTTTAAATCTCAAACAAGATCGCCCAGAGCGCCAAGCTTTCCTTGCGCCAAGTTTGGTCACCGCCATTCGTGAAACGGTTGAACGTGGAGAGCAAGCCTTATTATTTCTCAATCGCCGCGGCTATGCGCCTTTAACATTATGCCGTGGTTGTGGGCATCGTATGCAATGCCCGCGCTGCACCGCGTGGCTGGTTGAACACCGCCGCAGCAATAAATTGCATTGTCACCATTGCGGTTATTATTGTTCTATCCCGAAAAATTGCCCAGAATGTAATGATGAAGATAGCTTCGCTGCTTGTGGCCCTGGGGTGGAACGCATCGCTGAAGAACTTGGCGTATTATTCCCTGAATATCGCCAGATTACTTTGTCGAGCGATGATTCGGATGACCCTGATGCCCTGCGTGAGCGTTTGCAAGAAATTCGCGATGGTGAATATGATTTAATCATCGGCACGCAAATTATCGCCAAAGGTCATCACTTTCCTAAACTCACCACAGTCGGTGTTGTTGATGCGGATTTGGGGCTTTCGGGCGGCGATCTGCGCGCCACTGAACGTTGTTATCAATTGCTGCACCAAGTCGCAGGACGCGCTGGGCGTGAAGATGTGAAAGGCGCAGTATATCTACAAAGCTATTCTCCGCAATCAAAAGTCTTGCAGGCTTTGGCAAGCGGTGACCGTGATGCGTTTTTAGATGCGGAGTGTTTTGAACGCGAAGCTGCGCATATGCCTCCATTTTCGCGCCTAGTGGGCGTGATTGTCGCAGGGCGAGATGAGGCGGAAACCGAAAAGCTTGCCTATCAATTAGGCCGCGCTGCGCCGCGCGCAGAGGGGGTGAATGTTTTTGGCCCCGCGCCTGCGCCGCTTGCAAGGCTGCGCGGTAAATACCGTTTCCGTTTATTGGTGCAGGCTGATAAAAACCTCAATATCCAAAAAGCGATTAGCGCATGGCTGAAATCGGTCAAAATTCCATCAACGATTACGGTACGCGCTGATATTGACCCGCAAAGTTTCTTTTAATTTAAGCTGAACATGTTGATTTTGTCGATGATGGCTTTGTCCGCGCTTGTCCCTGCTTTGTAGCTAACAAGCACTGCGTCTTCGCCGCTCTGCGCAAGGCTTAACACATTGGCACGAAATGTGTTTTTAAGTGTAAGGTCGTGACTGATAATATTTTGCACCATTTGCTCATCTAGCGAATCGCGTAGCTGTGTTTTTTGCACGATATATGCATCCGTATCGGCGATCATCTGTGTGACGCTGTATTCCCCTGCGATCGGCGCGTTACTCGGGGCATATGGGTTGTGATGATGGGCGTTAAATGCCTGCGCTAACCCCGCTTCAACAAAGCTGAATTGATGAGTGTTGATACAGTGAAGTGGCGATTTTGTTTCATTGCCTGCAATTGCAATATGTGTTTCGCCGTTTTTAATCATTTCGCGTAGGCGCAGCTCTAAGCTGCTATAGAAATTTTCCTTTTCGCTCTGGCGGCTATTTTGTGCATATGCGCGGCCAGATTCGCAGTAACTTTGCAGCTGCCGTAAATCATAGAATAATCGCTCTGGTTTGTAATCTGGATTTTTACTCAATATACGCGCCCCATAGTTTATGGAAATATTATATGCGATTTTAAACTCTTTTGCAAATGAAGAAGCTTGCGCAAGAACGGCTCTTAAAATTTTCTCTTTAGTCGTCTATTGATATGGGGTATCTTGAGAGCATAATAAGCAATGAGAGCCCCATGTATAAAGACCTTGTTTTTGCCTTGAAATTTTTATGCGTTATTTTTGTCTTTGTCTATGGCTTTGCCAGTGCGCAGCTAAGAATATTTCCTTATCATTTTGTCGCTCCTGTTGTTGGCGCCTATGGCGGTTACTTCAAGTCGATAGTGGATATTGAGGCGATTAACAATGACTGGCGCTGGTACGAAGAAGACGGCTTGCCGCAAGGCATGGTCATAAATGATACGCAAAAAGCCATGCAGCGCCCGATTGTCTATACATCTACGGCTGATACATCTGCACATTTGCTTTCGCCTGCGGGTGATGAGCTTCATAAATGGACATTAGATGTTGCCGCGCTTTGGCCTGACCAGTCGCACGTCAATGCGCGTAAAAAAGTCCCGTTTGATTATTTTACACTGCGGGACTTTCATGTTTTTCCTGATGGGCGCATTGCGGTGATTGTTAGCCTTTACGGCACAACGCCATGGGGGGCAGGTCTTGTGATGATGGATAAGGACTCTCAGGTGATTTGGGCGCAAGAAGGTAATTATTATAATGATTT
>MDTB01232244.1_pt1 | contig 27408 bp, 25 predicted proteins | sample 811161 | NCBI WGS metagenome assembly MDTB01 (sample SAMN05326650, study PRJNA326480) | marine metagenome | isolation source: seawater | place: Mediterranean Sea | collected 2009 | reverse complement strand
TTATAGTAAAATAATATTATTTTATTTTGTAATTCCTTATTTTTTAATTTGGTCATTATTTTTTGGTAATGATAATAGAAATCTGGCATTAGCTTTACCCGCTGTCGCCTATGTAATGTCTTGTGGACTAGTAGTGTTTTATGATTTGATAAAAGAAAAAATTTCCAGGAATTATAAAAATTATATTGGTGTTTTAGTTTTAATGTTGGTTTTTGTATTTTCATTCCATTTTGTTAATGAAAAGAGGGACAAAAATTATTTAATTGAAAAAACATTAAATAAAAAAAAAATTAGAGGAGACAACATACAAACAAATATTTTAATTTATGAAAATTTAAAGAAAAATAAAAATTTTAATATTTACACGGATGATTATAATTTTACTTTTTTACCTGATACTAATAATAAAATTATTTTGATTAGCTGTTCTAAAATAGAAAGCCAACTAAATAATTCGTATTTACTATATTCAAAAAAATTAAAGGGATTTTGCAACAAAAAAATTTTAGAATTTCTGTCTTTACATAAAAATTCTTATGAAATAATTTTTGAAAATAAAGATCATATTTTTTATAAATTTAGGTAATTTTGTTTGGATATTCTCTTAAGCTTTTTAAAGCCTCAATTTGATCTTTTTTCTCCTCATGATATTCTGCATCAATATTTATCATCCATGGGTCGTTTATTTTTTTGTTATTTAAAATATTATTGACAGTTAGAATTGAACTCATCATAGCATGATCTTGATTATTATATTTATGCATACCATTTCTTCCAACCATATGCATTGTTTCAAACTTTTTATTCAACTCTTCAACTACATTGAAAACTGATTGTTTGTAATTGTCATCGTATACAGGATACGCATTTTCTTGTCTTACAACCTTAAAGTCTGAAATTTTATTAATATCTATAATTTTAATTTTACTTAAATCATTTTTTGCAATTTCTAATATTTGGGTATCACTAGATTGCCAAAAATTATCTCCTTGATTACAGAAATATTCTAATCCGACACATGCACATTCTTTATTTTGATCAATCATTTCAGGAGACCAGGATGCAAAATTTTGAAGTCGACCAGCTTTAATTTCTGGATCATGCAAGTAAATCCAATTATCTTCAACTTCTAATTTACAATCAAGCATAACTGCTACCGTTATAAAATCTCTATATTTTAATAATTTAGAATCATCTTTTGATGATAAATTTGGATTTATGTTTGAAACCACCTCTTTTAAAGGAGCTGAATTTATTATTTGTTTACAATTAATTTCAACTATTTCATCATCGATTTTACATTTTACACTCCAAGTTTTATTTTCTAAATAATTGTAACTTATCGCATAAGCGTTCATAAAAATTTTTTTGTTATTTCTTTTAATTTTATCTCTAGCTGCTTCCCAGAGCATACCAGGACCCTTTCTTGGATATTTAAATTCGTCAATTAAGGTTTTGATTTTTTTATCTTTTTTTTTAAATAAAGAATTAATTATTAATTTTTTTAAATCTAATCCCTTAATTCTTTGTGCTGCCCAATCAGAAGATATATCACTACATTTCATACCCCAAACTTTTTCAGTATAAGTTTCAAAAAAATTTTTAAATAATCTTTTGCCAAATTTGTCTATGACCCAATCTTCATATGATTTAATTTTTTTATTTTTAATTATTTTTACTTTTAGATAAGAAAAAACAACAAGAATACTCTCAAATAAGCCCAGATTAAATAAAGCCTGAAATGGTTTCAAAGGATAACTATAAAATTTATTTTTAAAAAGAATCCTAGAAGATCTTTTTCTTAATATTATATCATTTGGAAGTATTTCATCCCAGAGTTCATTAATTTCTTTGGATTTACTAAAAAATCTATGACCGCCTATATCAAATTTAAAATTTTTATATTTTTCTGTCCTTGAAATACCCCCAACATATGTAGGATCTTTTTCAATTATTATAAATTCTCTTTTATCAATTAATTTATATCCAGCAGTTAGACCAGCTGGACCAGCTCCTATAATAAGAATGTCTGTGTTAAGCTTTTTCATTTTATTTCTTTAAATTTACTCATAACTTGGTTTATTTTAACTTTATTTATTCCTCTAGAACTATATAGCTGGATATAGTTTTTATTGTGTCCTTGAAACCATTTTTCTTTAAAATTAAGATTATGAAAAAGAGATATAACTTTTTTATTTAAAAGCATTGCTAAATGCATTGTACCATCATCATGACAAATATGCATATTTGAAAAATTCAAAATATGTTTTAAATCTGATATTGAAGTTTTACCAGTCAGATTTATTATGTTGTTTTTATTTAACTTACTAATTAAACTATTCTGACTCATATCACTTTTTGTTCCTAAAATAACTATTTTGACATTTTTATTTTGTGTAATAATTTTATTAATAAATATTTTCCAATTATTTATATTCCATCTTTTAGATGGTATCCTGCCTCCTGGACTAATAGTAATATAATTCTTTACATTAAAGTAATTATATAAACCAATTTTACTCTTGATTTTTTTTCTTATAATTTTATTTAAATTATCAAATTCATTAAATGATGTTTTTTTAATTTTATTAATTAAATAGAATCCTTCGTAAAGATTGTTATTTTGACTAAATAAGTTAAGACCAATTATTTTATAATTTAGAAAAACTCTAAAAAATATAAAATCTCTTATTTTTTTTCTTAATGGTCTATCTTCATTTAAATAATAAATTTTTTCAAACTTATATTTCCCCAAAATTCTTAATGTTTCAAAAAAAACTCTTAAGACTCGTTATATTATTTAACTCAATATATTCATTTATAATATTTAAATCTTTTATAATTTCTATAGGACTTACAGAGTTAGGGTCTTCATTTTTAATACTAAAAAAAAAGATTTTATTATCTGGATTTAAATTTTTTATTAATTGAATTGATGCCAAAGATACGATTGTATCTCCTAAGCTTCCTGTTCGATATATAAGTATATTTTTCAATATAATTTGTATATAAATATTTGTCCTTAAAATAAAGATGAAAAAACAACTTCTTATAGCCTCAGATCATAATGGAAAAAATCTTAAAGAATTTATTATAAAAAAATTTGAAAACAAAATTAGTTTTGTAGATTTTGGAAATTATGAAAAAAATGAGAAAGTAGATTATACTGATTTTGCAAAACAAGTAGCGATCAACGTATCAAGAAATCCAGAATTAAATAAGGGAGTATTAATTTGTGGTACAGGAGCAGGGATGTCAATCACCTCAAATAAGTTGAAGGGTGTAAAGTCAATCCTTGCACATAATAGATATACAGCCAAAATGAGTAGAAAACATAATGACTCTAATATTATTTGTTTGGGAGCATGGATAAATAGTGATCATGAAAATTTTGAGATTTTGAATACTTGGTTAAATTCAAAATTTGACGGTGGTAGGCACGTTAAAAGAGTTGATAAAATTGAGAGCAATTATAATAAAGTTGTTTTAGTTAATGGTGTTTTTGATATTTTGCATACAGGTCATATTGATCTATTAGAGCATGCAAAAAAATTAGGTAAAAAATTAATAGTAGCAATAAACTCTGATAAATCGACAAAAATTATTAAAGGAATTAAAAGACCAATTAATAATGAAACTACAAGAAAAAGAACATTATTAAGTTTATCGATGGTTGATGAAGTTATTATTTTTAATGAATTAAACCTTGAAAAAATTTTAAGGTTAGTTAAGCCCAATCTTTTAGTAAGAGGAGCAGATTATTCCGAAAATTTAGTTAGAAAAAGAGACAAAGTTCCAGATTATGTAAAAATTAAGATTATTAAAAAAACAAAAGGTTATTCTACAACTAAAACAATAAAAAAGATGAGGCAAAATTGATGAGCATATTGTTAATTGGTGAAACAATTTTAGATCAAAATGTTTTGCTTAAAAGTAAAGAAATAAGTAGCCATACTAAAATGAATAAATACATCTTTCAGAAATTGACAAATAATGAGGGAGGAGCAAGTAATATTTATAAAATTTTAAGAAAAAAAAAAATTTTTTTTTTTTCTAACAATTTAAACCAAAAATTAAAAACTCATTTTAGTATTAGTGACACTAAAATTAAAAAAACAAGATTTTGGTTTAAAAAAAAAATTATTTTTCAGATAAACAGTATTTCTGATAATAAAAAAATAAAATTAGAAAAAAAATATTTAAATAAACTACTTGAAAAATTATCACAATCAAAGATTTTGGTAATCTCTGATCACAATTATGGACTAATAAATAAAAATGTTCTAATAAAAATAATCAAGTATGCCAATGCAAACTCAATTAAAATTTATTATGATTCTCAGCATAGAAAGAAAATATTTGGTGAGTACATTCCGAAAAAGATAGATTTTTTCTTAATGAATCGCGATGAGTTCAAGCAATATTTACATTATTTTAAAATTAAAAGTACAAATAGAATTAAATCATTAATGCTATTAAGGAATAAACTAAATTCTCAAAATCTAGTCCTAAAATTAGATAAAGAAGGTTGTGTATGCTGGACAAAAAATAATGAATATATAAAAATAAATCCTGTTAAAAATAAAAAAAATTTAATTGGTGCTGGAGATAAGTTTCTAGCTAAGCTAGTTTCGATGAATAGCGAAAAAAATTTAAAAAAAAAATTGGCAGTTTGTAATAAATATGCAATTTCATAATGTTTGGAAAAAGCTTTAAAGATATTAACTTATTGCAAAAGAGACCACTTGCAGTCAAAACAAGTAATTTTGAAATAAAAGAAATTTTTAATAACAATGATTATAGTTTTATAATTATAAATTCTTTTAAAAGAAATATAATTAAAATCCCAGCAAAAAAATTTTATTTTACCACAGAAAATGAAATTAAAAATAATTCTTCATTTATATATATAGCTAAAAATTATTTATCTTTAGAAGTTAATGATAAATATTTTATTTTTTTTGAAAAAAAAGTTAAATTAAAGGATTTTAAAGTTGAAAAAAAACTAAAAAAAAATATTTCATTTATAAAGACTAAAAAACGTATAAAAAATAAGTATTGGGGAAAAATATCAGATTTATTTAGTAGTGATAATTCCTGCGCAAAAGAAATTTTTATGAAAAAAAATACACAAAGTAGTATGGAATTTCATATTAATAAACACGAGTCATATTTTATTCTGGAAGGTGAACTAGATATTGGACTTAGATTTGGAAGAGCTAAACAAAGAATTACAAAATTAAAGAAGAACAATATATTTACTATGCTTCCTGGAACAATGCATATGAGAATGGCTAAAAAAGATACCATAATAATTGAAATGAGTAATAAAGATGACGATAAGGATTCAATCATTGTTCACGATGGAAAAAAATATAAGTTTAAAATAAACTAATGAAAAATTTTTTAAAACAAACTATTTCTTTAAATAAATCAATTATTAAAAATAATTTATCAATTTTAAATTTTGGTAATGGGAGCGTTATTGATAGAAAAAGTAGAATAGTTTATATTAAAGCCTCAGGGGTTTTGCCCAATGAAATAAATGAAAACAAAGTAGTGGGGGTAAAATTAAAAAGCAATAATACTTTTAAAGTTGTTTATAATAAAAAATTACAACCAAGCGTAGATTTAGATATTCATCTAAGACTTTACAATTATTTTAAAAATATAAATTCAATAATTCACGTGCATTCATGTTTTGCAACTATACTATCGCAGTTAGAAATAGAGCCTAAGTGCATAGGCACTACTCATGCAGATTTCTATGATAAACCAATACCATTGAGTGATACAGTAAAATTAAAAAGTAATAAAGTTGAAGAATACAACGACAAAATCTTTTTAAGTATAAAAAAAAGATTAGAAAAAGAGAAAAATTTTCCTCCTGGAATTTTACTTAGAGGACATGGTGCACTTTCGTGGGGAAAAAATATTTATAAAACTATTGGGAATTCCGTTGCATTAGAATTTATATGTAAACTTTATTATCATTGTAGTTTATTAAAAAAAAATATCAGTCTTGAATCTAGTTTAATTAAATTTCATTATGATAGAAAAAATGGAAAAAATAAGAGATATGGACAATATAAAAAATGAAAATTTCAATCGTTGTGGGAGGAAGATTTCACGCTTTTGATCTAGCTCAATATTTAAACGAAAATAAACTTTTAGAAAAATTAATAACTTCTTATCCAAAGTTTTATATTAAAAGAAATTATAAAAATATTGATATTAAAAGGGTTGATACAATTATTTTAAAAGAGTTACTCAATAGATTTTTAGAAAAGATAAATTTTTTAAAAAAAAATTTTGATGTAAATGATTTATCTTCAAATTACTTTAGAAAGCAAGCAAGCAAATTAATTGATTATAATAAAAATGATATAATACTTGGTTGGTCGGGTTTTAGTCTTGATACTTTCAAAAAGGCTCAAAATTACAATTGTTTTAAAATTTTGGAAAGGGGTTCTACGCATATTCTTTTTCAGAATGAAATTTTAAAAGAAGAATATGATTTATTAGGATTAAAACCAAATTTACCATCTAGTCATATTATAGAGGTTGAACAAGAGGAATATAAAATTGCAGATCACATTATGGTACCAAGTGAGTTTGCAAAAAATACTTTTATAAAAAAAGGATTTGATGGTTCAAAAATTAGTAAAGTACCATATGGAGTAAATTTAGGTTTATTTAAATCAAAAAAAAAAACAAAAGACTCAAAATTTAGAATAATTTATACTGGTATGCTTTCTGTAAGAAAGGGAGTAATTTATTTATTAAAGGCATTTTCTGAACTCAATTTAAAAAATGCAGAATTAGTACTTATTGGTGCAATAGAAAATAGTTTAAAAAAAAAAATAGTTAAATATTTTGATAATAATAATATCATTTATAATCCGGCAATAAATCAATCTGAGTTAGCAACATATTACTCAAATTCAGATTTATTCGTTACTTGTTCAATAGAAGAAGGATTGGCAATGGTTCAAATGCAGGCAATGGCAAGTGGGCTTGCTATAATATGTACTGAAAATTCTGGGGGCAGGGAATTAGTTGATGAAAATTATAATGGTTTCATTATTGATATTAGAAACGTAGATGTTCTTAAGCAAAAAATTTTATATCTTTATAATAATAGAGATCAATTATTTGAAATGGGTTTAAATTCTGAAAATAAAGCAAAAAATTTATTTTCTTGGGACAAATATGGTTTTGAAGTTATAAAAAAATATAAAGAGATACTTTATAAATGAAAAAAAATGTAGCCATTATTACTACCCATCCTATTCAATACCAAATTCCATTATTTAAAAAGTTTAATAAATCAAAATTTATCAATTTATTTGTTTTCTTTGGTTCAAGACACGGAAAAGATTCAATAAAAAAAGATTTGGAATTTAACAAAAAATTTAATTGGGATATTGATGCTTCAAAAGAATATGATCATTTTTTTCCCAAAAAAGAGGGAGATATTGATTCTTTTTTTTTAGGTTTTAGTAAATTAAAAGATAAATTTTTAGTAAATAAAATAGATAAAGTTGTTATATTTGGTTGGAACAAACTAATATATTATCAAGCAATAATCGCTGCTATAAGTTTAAATATACCAATTTATTTAAGAGCAGAAAATAATTTAGAAAAAAAAAATTTTTTTTTTAAAAAATTCGTTAAAAAATTTTTTTTTAATTTTTTTTTTAAACTTTTCGATAAAATTTTTTATATAGGTAAATTAAATAAGAATTTTTATAAGTATTATGGAGTAGAAAAAAAAAAATTAATTTTTACACCATATTTTGTAGATATTAATTTTTTTAAATCAAATATTGATTTTAATCAATTAAAAAAAATTAAGAGCAAGTATAATATAAAAAAAAATAATAAAGTATTTTTATTTGTTGGTAAACTTATTGAAAGAAAGAATCCTTTATTAATCATTGATTATTTTAAAACTATGCCAAAAGAAGCTGTTTGCTTTATTGTTGGAAATGGGCCTTTAAAAGAAAAATTGAAAAATATAATTAGAGAAAAGAAAATTAAAAATATATTTTTTTTAGGTTTTTTAAATCAAAGAAAATTATCAACATTTTATAAGTTTTGTGATTATTTATTTTTACCTTCAAAATATGAAACATGGGGACTTGTAGTCAATGAAGCTTTTGCTTTAGGCAAACCATGTATTGTTACTAATAAGTGTGGTTGTAGAAAAGATTTAATTAAAGACTTTCAAACTGGTATTATAATAAATCATTTATATGAAAAAAATTCTTTAAAGAAAATTTTAAAATTAATTAAAATTAAAAAAAAAAAAATAGAAAATAATATAAATAAAAAAAACAAAATATACACGATAGAAAATTCATTCAAAAAAATGGAGAAAATTTTAAAGTGAGAAACATAATTATTTTTGGTTCAAGTAGTAAAACCTCAATTGAAAAAAAGTACTTTTTTGAATTCAAAAAAATAAACAAATTAACAAAAATTTATGATACTGATTTATATTTTCCAAAAATCCTTAAATTAAATTTTATTAATAAAATTTTTTTATTTCCTCGAATTTTGTTCAATAGTATTTTAATGCTAATAATATGTTATAACTCTAAAAATAGTTTAATTTTAGTATTTAAAGGTCAATTTTTCCTAAGTTTTATTATTAAATTTTTAAAAAGGAGAAATAACAACTATTTCATAAATTTTAATGGTGATGATCCATTTAATTTATCAATTATTGACATTTCAACCAAATCTTTAATTAAGTCTCTTAAGGAATATAACCTAGTTTTAATTTGGTCTAAAAGAATTTTAAAAAAAATAAAAGCAAGAAAAATTTCTAAAAATATTGAGTATTTACCTTTTGGTTATGATAAAATTATTAATTCATATAATTTAAAAAAAAATAGAACAAAAATAATATTTTATGGTACTTGGGATAAGCATAGAGAAAATTTTTTAAACAAAATAAGACTGGATGATTTGTATATATTCGGTACTGGCTGGCAGCATAGTTCAGAAACTTTTTTTCATCACAAAAATATTGTTTCAAAAGAAATAGGTACAAATCAAATAATAAAAGAAATTTCTAGATCTTATGCTGTTATTAATATTTTCAGAGAACAAAACTATGGATCTCATAATATGAAAACTTTTGAAATCCCTGCTTATGGAGGAATTCAATTTTCTCAATATTCAAAGGAAGTAATTAGTTTTTTTAAAAAAAATCAAAGCATTTTCTTTTATAGCTCCGCTAGGGATTTGGTTAAAAAATTAAAAAAATTTAAAAAATTAAATTCATTCGATATTTTTATTAAAAATTCACTTAAAGATGTAAAAAATGAAAGTTATAAGGAAAGAGTAAATAAAATCTTAGAATATGTTAAAAAGCATAATTAAATATAATTATAAATTTATTTTGACGATATTAATTTATATAATTTCTACATTATATTTATCAATAAATAAAAGTTATGATTTATTATCATTATTATTATTGAATACACTTTTTTTTATTCCATTATTTATTTACTTTAAATCAGACAATAAAAAAAAATATCAAAACAGATTTCCATTATTTGAAATAATCGTAGTCTTATTTTTTTTAACTAGTTTTTTTATTTTTTATTTTGATTATCATAAGTATTTATTTATATTTTTGTATAAAGATAATAATGTTATCACATTAGATCAGAATGTATTTTTCGAAACAAAAAAAATAATTACATCTTTAACTTTAAAAATTTATTTAATTTCTCTTATTATCTTTATTTCTAGTTACTATTTTTTAAGATTTTTATTATCGAAAATAAGATTAGGAGATATCTCATTGTTCCAAAATCAAAGTCAAATTTTAAAAATAGGTTATATTTTATATGCTGGGTATTTAATTATGGATATAAATTCATATTTTAAAAATGTCTCAATTATAAGCGAATTAAAAATATTATTTATTTATACATCACTACTTATCATTTTCTATAGCAAAAATAATTATAATAAATTAATTAAATACTTATTGGTTTTTCTTTTATTTGCTTATCTATCTTTGAAATCATTTGTGATGCCAGTTATAAGTTGTACAATTTTAATTTTATCCATTGAGTGGTTAATAAAAAATAAAATCAATGTAGTAATATTAACGATTTTTTTACTTACTTTTTATTTTATTAATTTAACGAAATCTTTTCATAGACAAAATTTAGAAAAATATAAATATGACACTAGCTCAATCAACTTCATTGAAAATGTAAAAATTTTTATTAATTATTCATCACAAAAAAAAACAGTAAAAGAATTTGAATTTGATAAAAATCAATTTGGTGACGATGTTTTAAAACCTAAAGGTTTAAGAAACAATCAATATAGTTCAGCCCATCAATTTGAAACTTTATTAAGACGAATTTCAATGTCGACACAGACGTTAGTTCACATTATTTTTTATAATGATATAGCTCAGAGTTATGAGGGAAAAACACTAAAATTCGCTCTATACAGTTTGGTACCTTCAGTAGTATGGAAAAATAAACCTTCATTTATTCTCGCAAATCAATTTGGAAGAGATTTTAATTTTCTCTATAAAGATGATTATAAAACCTCGATAAATATACCTTTTATAACTGAGCTTTATTTAAATTATTATTTTAAAGGAATTATAATTGGTATGTTTTTATTTGGATTATTAATTTCTTTAATTGAATTTTTTATCTCAATATATTTCAGCAAAGACAAAATTTTTTCATTTATTTTGATTGCAAGCACATTTTCATTTACCTACATTGAAACAGAGGCAATTTTTATAATAAATGGGTTTGTTGTAAAATTAGTGGTTTTATTAATTATTATTTATTGTTTGAAAATAATTTTAGATAATTTTAATTCGCTTAAGGTAAAATGAATTTATTTTTTTCCACAGATAGTTTATTAAAAGAATCTGGTGGTCAATCCCAGGCATTATTTGAGTTATCTGACGAATTGGAGAAGGAAAATATTTCGCACACTATTTTTACTTCAAAAAATAAAGGCATTAATCAAATGAATTATGGTTTATTCAATAATTTAATTAATCACGATTTAATACATAATTTTGGTGTTTGGTCACTATTTCATATTTATAATTTTTATTTGTCTAAAAAAAATATAAAACCATTTATTATTTCACCACTTGGAATGATGGAGCCATGGTCTTTAAATCAAAAAAAAATTAAAAAAAAAATTGCTTATCATCTTTATCAAAAAAGAATATTGAATGATTGCAAAGTTATTCATGCTACGTCTAAAATGGAAGCAAGTAATTTGATGCAGCTGGGTATAACAAAGCCAATTGAATATATTCCTCATGGCACCAACCTAAAATATGTTGATTTAGATTTAAATTTAAAATTAAAAATTTCAAATGGAAAAAAAATTTTATTATTTTTATCAAGATTTGATAAAAAAAAAGGTGTTTTTGAGCTTTTAAGAGAATTTAATAAAATAAATAATCAAGATTGGGTTTTATTAATTTCATCTTATGAAAATAATGAATATTTAAAAGCCAAAGAAGAATTTAAAGAAAATAAAAATATTATTTTTTATGGAGAAAGTGATTTTGAGATAAAAGAAAAATTATATAGCATCTCTGATTTCTTTATATTACCAAGTTATTCTGAAAATTTTGGTCTTGTGATTATGGAGGCGTTATCATACTCATGTCCAGTAATTACAACAAAATTTACTCCCTGGTCACATATTAAAAATAATTCAGGATTATTAATGAGTGACATAAAAATTGATCTTTTTAATACTTTAAATACTCTTTTTAGTTTGTCTGAGAAAGATATTTTATTGTTTAAGAGCAAATGTCACTATGATTTAAAAGACTTCTTATGGAAAAAGGTAATCAAAGAATATATAGAATTATATAAATTTGTTTTAACTTAAAAATTTTAAATTGAAAATTTTACTATATTTAAAATCAAAAGATTTCACTTACGGAGGCCCAGCCTATGTTTGCCTTTCACTCAAAAATTTCTTTAGAAAATATAATTTATTAAATGATTTTGAGATTGAAATTAAGGATGACAATGAATTTAAGAAATTAAGTAGAAATGAATTATCTAAAGAAATTTCTAAATATAATCTAGTCTCGATACATGGTATTTGGTCATTTAGGAATTCATTTATTGCTAAGATCTGTAGAAAAAATTTTATACCATATATAATTTGCCTACATGGAATGTTAGATCCATGGTCTTGGAAAAAAAATTATTTTTTTAAATTTATATTTTATCTTTTTTATTTAAAAAAAGATTTTCAATACGCTTCTTCAATTCATTGTCTAAATAGATTTGAATTTGAACTAACTAAAAAATATTTGAAAAATAACAATGTGTTCATATTTGAAAATTTATTAGATGACAAATCATATGATATTAAAAATAAAATCCTCAAAAGTAAGAAACCAGGAACACTACATATATTATATTTAGGTAGAATAACTGAAAAAAAAGGGTTAGATAAATTTATTTCAGCAATTAAACATGTTGATAAAAATTTTTTATTGAGAATTGTAGGTCCATCAAGAACAATTGAAGATAGAGAGTATCTTTTAAAACTTAAAAAAATAACTAAAGAGTTAAAATTGGAGCATAAAGTTAAATTTTTTGAACCTATTAAAGAAAATTTAAAGAAATCGGACATTATAAATGAGTCAGACTTTTTTGTCTTACCATCAATGGCTGAGGGAGATTCAGTAGCATTAAAAGAATCTGTTTTACATGGGTTACCCTTAATAATTACAAAGAATTGTAAATTTGAAATTGAACATAATAATATGAAATTTGGATATTATTTAAATAATGATTTTTCAAATGTAAAAAAAATTATTGAAACAGCGACTGCAATGAATGAAAATGAATACAACATGTTAAGAAACAATGCTTTAAACTATTCTGAAAAATTTAAAATAAGTAGGAGCAAAATTTATATATTGTATGAGATATTTGAAAATATAATTAGGTCTAAAATTAATAAAAACTTATTAAAAGTTATATAATGACATATATTTTAGGTGTTAATGCATTTCATGCAGATTCGTCTGCATGCATAATAAAAAATGGTGAAATTTTATTTGCAATTGAAGAAGAGAGAATAAACAGAATTAAACATTGGTCAGGTTTTCCAACCAAATCAATTGAAGCTTGTTTAAACTTCGCAGATATATCTATGGATGAAATCGAATTTATTACTTTTAATACTGATCCTAAATTTAATCTAAAAAAAAAAAATTTTTTATGTTTTAAAGAATTTTCTTGTAACTGAAATTTTTAAATATTTAAAAAAAAAAAATAAAAATAATTTATTTGTAAATTTAAAAAAAAACTTTGACATTGAAAAGGTAGAAAAAAAAATTATTTTTGTAGAACATCATATATGTCATATATCCTCGGCGTATTTTCCATCAAATTATGATAAATCTGACATAGTTTCTATTGATGGTTTTGGAGATTTTACTAGTTGTGCTCTTGGGTCAGCGGAGGGAAATGATTTAAATATTTCGACACGTGTAAATTTTCCTCATTCTTTGGGTTTATTTTATCAGGCAATGACACAACACCTTGGATTTAGGAACTATGGAGATGAGTATAAGGTTATGGGATTATCAGCATATGGTAAACCAAAATATTTTGAAAAATTAAAAAATATTATAAATATAAAAAAAAATACTTTTGAGTTAAATTTAAATTATTTTTCACATCATTATAATTTTTCAAATTATGTATCAACAGATGGAAACATTATGTTTCCAAAAATTTTTAATCAAAAAATTAATGAAATAATTGGTTCAGAGAGACTTAAAGATCAAAAATTAAATGAGCATCATGCAGATTTAGCTGCGTCTGTTCAAAAAATTTATGAATATATTTTATTTAATACACTTAATACTTGGCAAAAAATTTCCAAAAAAGAAAATTTATGTTTTGCAGGTGGTTGTGCAATGAATTCAAAAGCAAATGGTTCAATATTAGAAAATACAAATTATAAAAATATCTATATACCACCTAGTCCTGGAGATGCAGGAGGTTCTGTAGGCTCAGCTCTCTATCAATTTAGTAAAATAAATAAATTATATGAAAATAAAAATTATTATTCAGTTTATTTAGGTCCACAATTTAAAAAGGAACATACCAAAAAACTTATAGATGAAAATTTATTAAATTATGATTGTAAAGTTTTAGAATTGAATGAAAATGAAATAGTTGAACTCTGTTCAAAAAAAATATCAGAGGGTAATGTAGTTGGTTGGTTTCAAGCTAGAATGGAATGGGGTCCCAGAGCTTTAGGTAACAGATCTATCTTAGCAGATCCAAGGCAAAAAAATATGAAAGATATCCTAAATTTAAAAACAAAAAAAAGAGAGAGTTTTAGACCTTTCGCTCCGTCTATTTTAGAGGAAGAGGTAGAGGGATGGTTTGAACAGCATCATCAATCATATTTTATGCAAAATGTGTATAAGTTTAAAGAAGAAAAAATAAAATATGTACCTGCTGTTGTCCATTTAGATTTTACTGGAAGACTGCAGACAGTGAGTAAAAAACTTAATCCTTTATATTATGATTTGATAAAAAATTTTCAAAAAATAACCCAAGTGCCCATAATTCTAAATACTTCATTTAATGAAAATGAACCAATAGTTTGTAATCCATTAGAAGCAATTGAATGTTTTAAGAGAACAAAAATTGATATTTTAGTTATCGATAATTTTTATATTCAAAGAACTGAGAAGAAATAAATTAGTTGTGAGTCGTAACTATAAAAAATTAAAGATTTCAATAATTACAATTAATCTTAATAATAAATTAGGGTTAAGAAAAACATTAAACTCAATTAAATACCAGACCTATCAAAATTTTCAGCATATATTAGTTGATGGATATTCTTCTGATGGTTCTCGTGAATTGATAAATGAAAATAAGAATTTATTTAATGAATTAATTTTTAAAAAAGCTACAGGAGTTTATCCGGCGATTAATGAAGGTTTAAAAAAAACAAAAGGAGATGTAATATGCTTGTTACACTCTGGTGATAAATTTTCGGATAAAAATGTTCTAAACTATATATCTGAAAAATTTTCAAATTTGAAAATAGATGTTTTGTTTTCTGGTACACGAATTATAAAAAATAAAAAAGTATTTAGGGTATATCGTGGAAATAGCCTAAAAAAATGGGATTTAAGGTTGGGTCTAAGCCCACCTCACTTATCAACATTTGTTAAAAGTGATGTTATAAAAAAAATTGGTTTATATGATACAAATTTTAAAATTGCATCTGATTTTAATTTTTTTGTTAAATTATATAAGATTAAAAATTTAAAATTTATAGTTTCTAAAAAAAATCTTGTAGATATGGAACACGGCGGTAAAAGCAATCAAGGTATTATATCTATTTATAATATAACTAAAGAAATAAAAATGGTTCTTAAAAAAAATAATATTTATAGTAATTATTTTTTTATAATTTTAAGGATATTTTTTAAGTTTAAACAAATGATAAATGTCAAATAATTTAGATAAAATTTCACTATTATTATTATACTTTATTCCGGTGGCCTTGATAACCGGTCCTTTTTTACCAGATTTATCTTTGTCAATAATAGTAATTATTTTTTTATATAAAATTTTTAAAAACAAGGATTGGGGAAAATTAAACAATAAATATTTTCTAGCCCTATCTATAATTTGTATTTATTTAATAATTACCTCACTATTTTCAGAAAATATTCTTTTATCTTTGAAGCCCACATTATTCTATTTTAGATTTGGAATCTTTTGCTTTGCTAGTTATTACTTAATGGAAAAATATCACAAAGAAATCATCCAGAATTTATTTATTCTAGTTTTAATTATTTTATGTTTATTACTTATCGGACAAATTTATGATTTAATTTTTCAAAAAAATATCTTAACTGGAGAAATCGTTGATGAATTTAGGCACACAGGATTTTTTGGAGATGATGAAGTAATTGGAAGCTATACAGCTAGACTATTACCTTTTTTTTTATTTATTTTTTTAAATAAAATTAATCAAAATAAAATAATAATTTTTACTTTAATTATTGTTGCAGGTCTTATCATATTTTTAAGCAGTGAAAGAACATCTTTTTTCTTTTATTTAGCAACATTAGTAATATTTATAACTTTATCTGAAAATAAAATTCAAAAAATTGTATTCTATAATTTTTTGTTAGTTCTGAGTATTTTCGTAATTTTTTTTATATTTAAAGCAGATTTTAATCAAAGAGTTCATCAAACTTATGATCAAATGTTTGTTAGTAAAAATGAAAAAACTGAGATGGTATTTTTTAGTGAAACTCATCATTCCCACTATCAAATCGCCTATAAAATGTTTAAAGAAAAACCTGTATTTGGTCATGGGGTAAAAATTTTTAGACATTACTGTGGAAAAGATGAAAATTATGTAAGCGATTTAGCATGCACAACTCATCCACATAATGTGCTTATGCAATTTTTAGCAGAAACAGGTATTATTTTTACAATTATAATTTATTTTTTTTATTTATTACTAATTTTCGAGTTATTGAAATTATTTTTTAAAAGAAATTTTACAAATAAATATAAAATAAATTATTCTAAAATTTGTTTTATCATTTCTTTGTTTATCACTTTCTTTCCATTTTCCCCTTCTGGTAATTTTTTTGATAATTGGTTAAGCGTAGTATACTATTACCCTTTAGGTATATATTTATGGAATATGAAGCAGATCAAATCATAAAATTGGTTTTATGTATTATTATTTTAAATACCTTATTTATTTTTTTAAATAAAAATTTTACTAAATTTTTAAATTTATACGATAAGCCAGATAAAAAAAGAAAACTTCATAATGGAAATCCTTCACAAATTGGAGGGGTATATTTATTTTCAAACTTGTTGGTATTATTTATTTTTAATGAAATAAATATTTTTTCAAAGATACAGATGTCAAACTTCTCAAGTTTATTCTTCTTTATTAGTATTGTCTTTATCTTTTTAATTGGTTTTTTCGATGATAAAAATGATTTAAACCCTAATCTTAAGCTTGTTTTTCTGTGCCTATCTATTTTTATTTTTATTTTAACCAATGATAATTTTTTATTGAAAGAGATAAAATTTATAAGTTTTGAAAAAATCATAAATTTAAACAATTACTCTTACCTAATAACAATTTTATGTATTTTATTATTTATGAATGCATTCAATATGATGGATGGCACAAATAGTCTAGCAGGCTTGTACTCAGTTATTTTTTTAATCTACGTTACTTTTTTTATTTATTTTAATATTTTAAATATAGTATTAATTACCTTCTTATTTTTTTATTTGTATTTAAATAACAAAAACTTAATATTTTTAGGTGATTCAGGTTCTCTTTTACTTTCATTTTTATTGTCGATAATTGTAATTTATAATCATAACTTAGGAAAAATTTTTTCAGAGGAAATTTTTTTCTTAATGATGATTCCAGGTATTGATATGTTTAGATTATTTTTAACAAGGATTTTGAATAAAAAAAACCCATTCATTGGGGACAGAAACCATTTACACCATTTATTATTGAACAAGTATAACAACAGGACGACTGTGTTGATTTATAATGGTTTTTTTATAACAAATTTAATTTTATATAATATAATCCATCATAAAATTATTTTAATATCTTGTACAATAATATTTTACTTAGTCTTAATTAATTATCTCTTAAGTTTTAAAAAAAATTTAAATTAGCAAGTTAATTTTTTTTAACAACATAGTAAGTTAATAGATGGCTTATATCAAATTTAGTGTATGGCTTATAACTTCCACAAATTGGTTTAGAATATGCACACTCTCGATTAGAGTAATAAATTTTCAAATTTTTATAATTTTGAAACTTAATTTTTTTATGAATATAATTATCATCTAAAGAATATAAATTTGGCCACGGTTTATTTATATAATCTCTATGAAAATTATTTTTGATTTTTAACAATTGTTTTCCATTAAATATAATTATTATTAACACAAGAGTGATTTTTGATAACTTATTAATAGTTTTTAAGTTAAAATTTTTAATAAAAGAAATAAACAATAAAACTATTAAACTTATTAAATATGATGAACCATATCTAAAAAGTGGAAATTTTAAAAAGAATATCAACACAAAAAAAGAATTTAATATTATTAAAAGTTTTAAATCTTTATCCTCATTTAAATAATTTTCTTTATTTCTACTTAGAATAATTATTAACAATAAAGAGAGCGAGATCAGAATATATGGAAATAATATATCAACAATTTTTTTTAAGTGAGTGTCTGACCAAGCTTTAAGCCAATTAAATTCTTTATTAAAATTAGCCTGATCCAATCCCCCTTTATACTGTGGCCAGCCTTTAGCCCAAGCTTCACTTGATATAGACTCTTGTTTGATAATTTTTAAATCTTTAGTCCATTGTAAGTTAGTAATGCATGATTTGGTTAATGGATAAATAACACATCCAGATATTAGGATATTTTTAAGTAACCATAAGTATAAAAAAAATGCGTAAGGTGATAAAAATTTTTTATAAATAATAAATCCATTTAAATAGAGTTTATTTATAAAAAAATAAATTATCGGTATAAGTAAGACTAAAACATAAGTACTTTTGTTTAGAAATAAAAATACAGATATATAACAAATTAAGTCAAAGTTTTTTTTAAAGTCTTTATTTAATAAAAAAGATATTAGAAGATAGTATAGCAGGTGTGTTGTATTATCATTTCCATATCCACTATACCTGTTCATTTTATATGCAATAAAAATAGAGCAGAATAAAATGAAAAAAAATTCATAATTATAATTTTCTGTTTTAATAAAGTTATAAATTTTTTCTAAAAAATAAAAAATTATTGTTAGAGCAAAAACACTTAAAGGTATGGAAATACTGTTAATACTAAAAAAAAGGTTGTAATTAATCGCAGATAAATATTGAACAATAGAGGTTGCGGCAAATCTGAAATGAATATTATTCATGCCAATTACTATTTTGTGTTCATTTAAATAACTAACGTATGGCAAGTGATAAAGGGCAGCATCAGGTCTATTAATATTTGAAAAAATAACAAATAAAGTTGATATTAAAGAAAAAACTAATAGATAATTTAAATTTTTTTTTATCAAAATAAAATTCTTTTTATAAAAACTTATTAAGAAAACAGAAAAGACTAGGAAAGTATTTACGTACTTATCTAAAGGTAAAAAGAAATGTAAGAGCAATGCCAAAAATGAAATAAAAATGATTCCTTTTAATATATCAAAAAATATGCTCTTGGGCTCTAAATACTGATTTTTTGAGTATAAACTAAGCTTTGTGATTGAACCCAAAAGATAATAATAGGATACTGTAAAAAATGTTCCAAAAAATATCAAAATGAAAGATTTAAAAATAAGCATTATTATTCCATTATATAATGAAGAAAATACTATAATCAAATTATTAAAAAAAATTTATAGTTTAAGAATAGCAAATTTTGAAATTATTATTGTTAACGATGGTTCAACTGATAACTCTTTAAAATTAGTTAATGACTTTTCAAAAAAAAAAAAAATCAAAATAATTTCACATGAGAAAAATATTGGAAAAGGTGCAGCAATTAAAAGTGCCAAAAAATTTGTGAAAGGTTCAATTATAATAATACAGGATGCAGACTTGGAGTATGATCCAAAAGACTATTTTAAATTAATTAAACCAATTAAAGAAAAAAAATATAAAGTAGTTTACGGATCTAGAGTTTTAAACAAAATTAGATACAATGTAGATGGTTTCACATCTATTTTTAGAATATTTGGCAATCATTTATTAACTGAAATATCAAATTTACTTAATAATCAAAATCTTTCAGATGCTCACACATGTTACAAGGTTTTAACAAAAGATATTTTTTTTAATATTAAACTTCAAGAAAATGGATTTGAATTTTGTCCTGAGTTAACATCTAAAATTGCAAGACTTAACATTGAAATAAAAGAGGTGCCAATATCCTACAGAGGTCGTAATTATGAAGATGGTAAAAAAATTAAACTAAAACATGCTTTTAAAGCTTTCTATACATTATTAAAATATAGATTTTTCAAATGAAGTTCAAAAAAGTAAAACTTGATTTCAACTTAAAAAAAGATATTTCAAATGATACTATTTTGATACAAAAGCCTATTTTTCAAGAATTTAAAGAATTTTTGAGAGATAAATATGATAGTATATTGAGGCGTAAATACTATAAATTAAAATTTAAGAATTTCTTCAAACACCAAAATTATAAAATTGATCTTGTTTTACCTTCAAAAGGATTTTCAAATTTCGAAAGAAAAAAAAAAACTAGACAATATTTCAAGTATAGAGGGGAAAGATATACTAATAATAGGTTGTGGAAATGGATATGATATTTTTGATTGGATTAAATTTCAACCAAGAAGCATTACAGGTTTAGATATTTTGAATTATTCTAGATCTTGGAAAAAAGTTTTATATTCTGTTAAAAAAAAAAATATTATTACTAAAATTAATTTTTTACAAAGAGATATATTAAAACTAAAAAAATCAAAAAAATTTCATTTTATAGTCAGTGATGCAGTCTTCGAGCACTTAAAAAATTTTAAAGAAGTTTTAAAAAAATGTGATTCATTATTATATAAAGAAGGTATAATTTACGCATCATATGGTCCATTATGGTATAGCTTAGGAGGTGATCACTTTTCTAACAGAAATGCTGATGTCGACGGGTTCAACCATTTATTGTTAAATAAAAAAAATTATTTAAGATTTTTCAGAGAAAATGTGAAAAGTTTAGATGAGGAGATAAAATTACATGGATCGGCAGGAATATTTGTAAAAAAAGATTTATTTTCAAAATTGACTGGGAACCAATATATGAAAATTTTCTTAAGAAACAATTTTTTTTCTAAATATACAGTTGTAGAGTATTGTCCTATTTCTTTAAAATTACTTAATAAAAACTATGAATTATCTAAAAAATTAACCAAAAAAACTAAATTTAAAAGTTTAGAAAATTTTTATTTAAAAACACAAGTAGTTTATTTAAAAAAAGTTTCTAATTAAATTATGAAAAAGTATTTATTAACAATTTGGTCTCAAAATCCAGAGTATTACTTTATTATTGACCATAAGATAAGACATCTTTTAAAAAAAAAATCAAAGGTTTTTTTTATATGTCAAAATAATATGTCAAATCAAAAAAATAATTATAAATCTGATAATTATTCAGAAAAAAAAATCTGGTATTCGAAAGTAAATGTTATAAATAAATTTTATTTTTTTTACTATATTTTGTATTTAACTTATTTAACTATCATAAAAAGACCAGACTGCATTATAGTTTATAATAATTATCCAATTCTATTCATAAAATTAGTAAGTATATTCTTCAAAACTAAGTTTATTTATCATAATTTTGACTACAATGATAAGCCTAGGTCATTATTTTTAAATTTAATTAACTTTATCGAAAAAAAAAATTTTAGATTATTCGATCTTATTGTTTTTTCGAATGAAAAAAGAACTAATTTTTTTTTAAATAAATATCGAAAAGATAATTTAAATATTATTACAATACATAACGTTTTAAGTATTAAATACAAAAAATATTTTAAAGGTTTAAAAAAGGTAAAAAGTACAAAAATTGTGAAGATTTTTAGAATCGGATCAATTGGACCAGGTCATGGCCTTTTTACTTTAGTTAAAAGTTTAAAATTTTTACCTAGCAATTATCAGCTAACCTTATGTGGAAAAATAATGGACTATAATTTCTTTAATAGTTTAAAAAAAATTATTAACAAAGAAAAAATTTCAGAGAAAATTCAAATTTATAATTCTCCTAAAAGAAAAAAATGGGAGAAATTACTTGCAAATTCTGACCTAGGTGTTGCACTTTATGAAAGAATTAATTTTAGTCATAAGTTCATGGTTGGTGCATCTCAAAAAATAAATTCTTACCTTGCTGCTGGATTACCTGTGTTAGCATATAACGATCAGCAATTTTCAGATTTTAATAAAAAGTATAAATGCTGTTTATTAATTAATGGAAATAATTCAAAAACTATGGCAAAAAGTATAAACAAAGTTTTTCAAAGAAAAAATAAAATCAAAAGTCTTCGAAAGCATTCAGGTTTAGCGTTTAAGAAATACTATAATTTTGAAAATGAATTTAGAAAGTTTGAAAAATATTTATGACTCCAAAAAAATCTAAAATTTTTGTAGCTGGTCATAAAGGATTAGTTGGTTCAGCAATAATTAGAAAACTAAAAGAACAAAATTTTACTAATATTATTACTGCATCTAGAAAGCAATTGGATTTAAGAGATCAAAAAAAAGTAAATACTTTTTTTAATCTACATAAACCAAATTCAGTTGTGATAGCTGCAGCTAAAGTAGGTGGCATCAAAACTAATAGTGAATTAACAGCAGAATTTATTTTTGACAATTTGCAAATACAAAACAATTTAATAGACTCATCATATAAAAATAAAGTTAAAAATTTAGTGTTCTTAGGGTCAAGCTGTATTTATCCAAAATTTTCTAAGCAACCAATGAAAGAGAATTATTTATTAACTGGGAAATTAGAAAAAACAAACGAGGCTTATGCTATAGCCAAAATAGCAGGAGTGAAAATGTGCGAATATTATAATAAACAATATGGTACTAATTATAAAAGTCTTATGCCATGTAATACATTTGGCCCAAATGATAATTATAATTTATCAAGTTCACATTTTTTACCTGCTCTTATTAGAAAAATTTATGAAGCTAAAAAAAATAAAAAAAATTATATTGAAATATGGGGAAATGGTAAAACTAAAAGAGAATTGATTTATGTTGACGATATTGCCGATGCGACTATTTATTTCTTATTTAAAAAAACAAAAAAAAATTTAATCAACATTGGTACTCAAAAAGAATTTTCAATTGAAAAATATGCTAAGATCATAATGAATACAATGAATACTAAACTTAAAATAAAATATATTAATAAAACTTTAGTAGGTACCCCTAGGAAAATTATGGATTGTAGTTTGTCTAAAAAATTAGGTTGGAGCTCAAAAACTAGTATTTACAATGGTATTAAAATATCTGTGAAGGACTTTGAAAAAAATTATATAAAATATTGTAATTAATTAGAAAATTTTCTCTCCTCATCTATCATTATTTTAACTAAAGTTTTCAAATTTGTTTTAGGGCCCCATTTTAGCTTTCTTTTTGCTTTTGAACTATCGCCAATCAAAATATCAACTTCTGCTGGTCTAAAATATTTAGGATTAATTTTTATAATAGTCTTTTTGTTTTCTAAATTAATTAATTTTTCGTTTAGTCCGCTTCCAGTCCATTTTGTTTTTATACCCAAATAGTCAGTACATAAGTTTATAAACTGTTTTATAGAGTAAGTTTTTCCTGTAGAAATTACAAAATCTTCTGGTTTTTTTTGCTGTAGCATTTTCCACATCGCTTCGACATATTCTTTAGCATATCCCCAATCTCTTTTAGAATAAATATTCCCAAGTTCTAAAAAATTTTTATGCCCTTCCAATATTTTAATAAGTCCTTTGGTTATTTTTCTAGTTACAAATTCCTCACCTCTAAAAGGTGACTCATGATTAAATAAAATACCTGAAACTGCAAATAATTTATAAGACTCCCTGTAATTTTTAACTATGTAATGTCCAAAAACTTTAGAAACTGCGTATGGACTTCGTGGATTAAAAGGTGTTTTTTCATTTTGTTTTTTTTTCAGAATTTCTCCAAACATTTCTGAGGAAGAGGCTTGATAAAATTTGGCTTTAGGTAAAAACTCTCTCATAGACTCTAATATTCTTAAAACTCCTAAACCTGTAGTATTACAAGTATAAAGTGGACTGCTGAATGATGACTTAACAAAAGATTGAGCAGCCAAGTTATATACTTCATCAAATTTATATTTTTTTAATATCCTTGAAATTTCAAATGGTTCAGTAAGTTCAATTTCTTCTGAAATAATCTTATCTTCTATACCAAGCCTTTTTAATCTCCATTTATCAGCCCGTGCTGATCTCCTGTCAGCACCAATCACTGTATAATTCTTATCTAAAAGAAATTTTGCAAGATAAGCACCATCTTGTCCAGATATACCAGTTATTAATGCAATTTTTTTTTTTCATTCCTTAACTTATATTGCCTATGTAAAATAAAACAATAAGGTAATTATTTTAAAATATATTAATTAACTTTTATATTTTTAAAAATCATATCAAATTGAACCAATCTTCCAAATTTGTTATAAGCGAATGGTTTTAAATCCCACAACTCATAATTAACAGATTTAAAAAATTCTATATAATATTCATAAAGTTTTTCATCCTCATACAAATCGTACAATCCAGCTTCTAATTGTATAAATTTTATTTTTTCAATATTTTTTTGAAAACCATCTAATACATTTTTGTCATATCCTTGGGTATCAATTTTTAGATAAGTATTTTTAGAAATTGAATAATACTTATTAATTATGTAATCCAAAGAGTATACATTACACTCCTCAACTCTTATTTTTGTAATACTTTTGTCTAGCTCAAATAACTTTAAGTTTGGTTTGAGAATTGAACTACAATTAGTTTCAGATAAAATATTGATATTTTCTAATTTATTTTTTTCTCCTAGAGCACATCTAGGATGTAATATCCAATTAGTATCTTTTTTTACTACATTTTTTAATTCTAGAAATATTTCTGTCTGTGGCTCAAAAGATATAATTTTACCCTTATACCCGCTTTCTCTAATTTTCGTACCAAATTCTCCTACATGAGCGCCTACATCAAAAACTAAATCTATGTTATGTTCAGTAAAATTAAAATAATTTGATTTTTTTTTAATCTCATAGCCCAATGATGAGAGTAATTTTTTAGTTATTTTTTTCATTGCTAAATTGATTTATTTTTTAATATCAAAATTAAATAATGTTTTTTATGCAAATACTATGTTTTTTTATAGTATTTATATTTTATTGTAATTATTTAGTTTGATTTTTTTTAATTTTTTCATATAAGTTCTCTGCCTGGTGATTATTGCGAAAGTGTTATACCCGATCCCATCTCGAACTCGGCAGTCAAGCCTTTCAGCGCCAATGGTACTTTGTCTTAAGACATGGAAGAGTAGGACGTTGCCAGGCATTTATCTTTGATGAAAAATATCATTATAGTTACTGGTGGAGCTGGATTTGTAGGATCAAATCTAATATCGCTCCTTTTGAAAAAAACTAATTTTTACTTAATCAGCGTAGACAATTATTCTTCTGGATATAAAAAAAATCATATAACAAACAAAAGAGTGAAGTATTATCGAGGTCAAACTTTGGATATAAAAAAAATACTAAAAAAACATCAAAGGAAAATTAAAGCTGTTTTTCATTTTGGTGAATTTGCAAGAATTTATCAAAGTTTTAGAAAATTTGATGAATGTTATCAGTCAAACTCAATAGGGTCAAAAGCAGTTTTTAAATTTTGTTTGGATAACAATATTAAACTTATTTATTCAGCAACTTCAGCGAGTTTAGGGAATAATGGCAAAGATAAAGATCTCTCTCCTTATGCATTTACAAAATCTAAAAATTTAGAATTATTAGAAAATTTAAAAAAATGGTTCAACTTTAAGTTTGAAGTTGTATTTTTTTATAATGTTTATGGACCTAAGCAAATTAAAAATGGAGATATGGCAACTGTTATTGGAATATTTGAAGAGAAGTATTCAAAAAAAAAACCACTAACCGTAGTTAGACCTGGAACTCAAACAAGAAGATTTACCCATATATATGATACGGTTAAGGTTTGTTTTGAAGCTTTTAAGGCAAATAAATGCAAGTACTATAGCATAACCAATAAAAAATCTTACTCAATTATTAATGTGGCTAAAATGTTTAAGACCAAAATAACTTATCTTAAACCAAGATTGGGAGAGCGATATGCCTCAGCTTTAACAAAAATATCTCATAAAAATCATATTGTTCAAAAATATGGCAAATTACAATTGAAAGATTATGTAAGTTCCTTTATTAAATCCAATTAGTTATGAAAATTAAAAGTTCACTTAAATCTATAAAAAAAAGAGATCTTAATTCTAAGCTTGTCCGAAGACGAGGAAGAGTTTACATTATTAATAAAACAAACCCTAAATTCAAAGCAAGACAGAAATAATTTTTATGGATGATGAAAACCATAAAAACACCTGGAATAATTTTACAAAGTTTGTATTATGGGGATCCGTTGCGGTTATTAGTGTTTTGATTTTAATGGCAATATTCTTACTATAAGATATGTTATGAAAATTGCTTCTATTTTAGAAAATCAAAAAATTGAAAAAAGAATAGCAATTACACCCGAGATTGCAAAAAAATATATATCACTTGGTCTTGAAGTTTCATTATCTGAAAATTATGGAAGTCATCTTGGAATTAAAGATCAAGAATATAAAGAATTAGGAGTATCGATTTTAAAAGATGAAAAAGAAATTGTTACCAATACAGATATAATTGTTCAATTAGGTTTATTAGATGATGATAAAAATTCTTTATTAATAGAAAATCAAACTTTAATTGGAATTTTAAATCCATATGAAAATAAAGAAAAAATAAGCAATCTAGTTAAAAAAAAAATTAATACTTTTTCACTTGAACTACTTCCAAGAATAACAAGAGCCCAATCTATGGATATATTGTCTTCACAAGCTAATCTTGCAGGTTATAAAGCAGTGGTTGAGTCATTTGCCAATTTTGAAAAGGCAATTCCAATGATGATGACTGCAGCAGGTACAATTCCTGCTGCGAAAATATTAGTAGTTGGTGCAGGGGTTGCAGGATTACAAGCGATTGCAACAGCAAAACGAATGGGAGCAATCGTGTTTGCAACAGATGTTAGAATGGCCTCAAAAGAACAGGTTGAAAGTTTAGGAGGAAAATTTTTAACAGTTGAAGGTGCAGAAAACTTAGAGACTGAGGGAGGTTATGCTAAAGAAGCTTCAGAAGATTTTAAAAAGAAACAAGAAGAATTACTTTCGCAAACATTAAAAAAAATAGATATTGTTGTCTGTACGGCTTTAATTCCAGGAAAAAAAGCACCAGTCATTATTAAGGAAGATATGATAAACAATATGACTTCTGGTTCGATAATTTATGATTTAGCAGCAATTCAAGGAGGTAATACAGCCTACACCAAGGTTGATGAGGTTGTAGTTAAAAATGGGGTTAAAATAATGGGGGAGAGCAATATTTTGAATAAACTCCCAACTTCTGCATCAAATTTATATGCAAAGAATTTATTTAACTTTGTTTCAAATTTATATGATAAAGAAAATAAAAAAATAAATATAAATTTAGAAGA
>MDTB01174111.1_pt1 | contig 27415 bp, 31 predicted proteins | sample 811161 | NCBI WGS metagenome assembly MDTB01 (sample SAMN05326650, study PRJNA326480) | marine metagenome | isolation source: seawater | place: Mediterranean Sea | collected 2009 | reverse complement strand
CCACGTTGATAGGCTGGATGTGGAAGCACAGTAATGTGTGCAGCTGACCAGTACTAATAGCTCAATTGGCTTGATTTATGCACTGAAAAAAATTTTTAAGATTTGATAACATTTATTATGTTTAATTATAAAGTAGTCTAATTTAACATTAAATAAATGGGTAAAAAAAATATAATAGCTATTATCCCTGCAAGATCTGGATCAAAATCAATTAGAGATAAAAATATTTTAATTTTAGAAAAAAAACCCTTAATAGCTTGGTCTATAGAAACTTGTCTAAAAGCAAAAATTTTTACAAAAGTATTCGTAACTACGGACTCTAGTACATATGCAAAAATTGCCTCAAAATATGGACCAGTTGAAATATTGATAAGACCTAAGAAAATTAGTGGAGATTTTTCATCGGATTATGAAATGATAAAGCATGCTATAGATAATATAAAAGAAAATTATGAATATATAGCTCATATTAGACCAACTACCCCTTTAAGAAAAATTCAAGATATAAAATCTGCAATTAAGACTTTTGTAAATTCAAATTATAACTCATTGAGATCAGTACATGAAATGTCAGAAAGCTCATATAAATCTGTTGAAATACAAAAGGGAATTTTAAGACCCCTTAAAAACTTTAATAGGAGTATTGATGAAATAAATCTACCAAGACAAAATTTTAATAAAACCTATAGCCCAAATGGTGTAATTGATATTTATAAAAAAAATTATATTTTAAAAAATAAACTACTTTTTGGAAAAAAAGTTAAGGCATTTATTACTAATTATGCTCATGAAATAGATAATTTAAATGATTTAGATTACATAAAATATTTATGCAAAAAAAAATAATAAAAACAAAAAATATCAAAATATCAACAACTATACCTGCACCAGGTACAAAAAAACTATTTAACAAATTAAGCAAAGTAGAATCAAGATCAATGCATGGACAGTTACCAATTGCATGGTCTAAAGCAAAAAATTTTAATATTTATGATATTGCTGGAAATAAGTTTATAGATTTTACATCAACAATATTTGTTGCAAACACTGGACATTCAAATGTTCGTATTAAGAATTATTTAACTAGAGCAATAAATTCAGATTTTATACATAGCTATGCTTATATACATAAAATTAGAAATGAGTATTTAGAAAAATTATTGAAGTTTTGTGGAAAAGGTTTTCAAAAAGCGTTTTTAATGTCTGCAGGAACTGAAGCAACTGAGGCAGCATTTAAATTAATGAGAATGTATGGACAAAAAAGAAAAAAAAAAAGATTAGGGATAATTTGTTTTGAAGGAAATTGGCATGGAAGAACATTAGCTTCACAAATGATGAGTGGTAATTTGAGTCAAAAAAAATGGGTTGGCTACCATGATAAAGATATACATCATTTGGATTTTCCCTATCCATGGAAAGTACAAGAAGGTAATGCTGAAGATTTTTTGAGGAAATCAATAAATAATTTGAAAAAAAAAATAAATATCAAGAAAGACGTTTGTGGAGTAATGATTGAAACTTTTCAAGGATGGGGAGCACTATTTTATCCAAAAAATTATATTAAGTTATTAAGAAAAATTTGTAGAGAGAACGATATTCTAATTTGTTTTGATGAAATGCAATCTGGTTTTGGAAGAACTGGAAAAAACTTTGGTTTTCAGCATTATGATATCATACCAGATTTAATATGCTGTGGAAAAGGTATGGGGGGAGGTGTAGCTTTATCAGGAGTGATTGGTAAAAAAAAAAATTATGGATCTGCCCGAGACTGGAAATATGAGCAGTACAAATTCAGCAAATCCTTTAGCATGCAACGCTGGTCTAGCTGTGATTGAGGAGATTTTGCAAAAAAAATTAGTTGAAAAATCAAAATTTAATGGTGAATATCTTCACAAAAATTTGAAACAAATTAGCAAACAATACAAAAATCTTTTTACAGTTTACGGTAAAGGGCTGATTGCTGCTATGATTTTTAATAATAAAATTAATAATATTAACAATAAACTTCGAAAACTTGTGGAGCTTTGTATTAAAGATGGATTACTAATGGTTTATACAGGAAGAGAGTCTGTAAAGATTGGACCACCACTTACAATTACTAAAGATGCCATAAAAGAGGGAACAGATATAATAAATAAAAATATTAGATTGTTGTTTACAAATGACAAAAATTAGACACACAGGTCTTGTTACGAAAGACCTAAAAAAATCTCTTAATTTTTGGACAAAATATTTAAAATTTAAAATTTACAAAAAAATGAACGAGCAAGGAAGTTTAATTGATAAAATCATGCTTTATAAAAATGTTAAATTAAAAACATACAAATTAGCTGATAAAAATAATCAAATATTAGAATTACTTTATTTTAAAAATTCTCCAAAAATTAATAAAAAATTCTTAAAACCATACTCAAATGGTTTCACTCATATCTCCATAACAGTTGAAGACATTAACAAACTTTATAAATTTTTGAAAAGTAAAAAAATTATATTTAATTCAAAGCCCCAAATATCTGAAGACGGAAGTGTAATGATGACTTACTGTAAAACACCTGAGGGAGCATTTTTGGAACTTGTTCAAGAACTAAAGAGATGATTTACAATTATGGTGTTATGCAAGGTAGACTATCTAATAAAATTGGAAATAAAATTCAAGCATTTCCAGAAAAAAATTGGAAACTAGAATTTTCCAAAGCAAAAAAAATTGGACTTAAATCAATAGAATGGACATTAGATTATAAAAATTTTGAAAAAAATCCAATTTTTTCAAAAAAAGGACAACTAGAGATAAAGAGACTATCAAAAAAATATTCAATTAAAATAAAATCTTTAACAGGTGACTGTTTTATGGAGAGACCATTTTGGAAAATCAAGAATAATACTAAGCTTTTAAGTGACCTAAAAAAAATTATTGAAAGTTCAAAAAAAATAGGAATTAAATTTATTGTTATACCATTGGTAGATAAAGGATCTTTAAATAGTAACTCAGAAATAAAATGTTTCTTAGACAATTGTAAAATTATTAAGAAAGATTTAAAAAAAACCAAAATTAAATTGATTTTTGAGTCTGATTTTAATCCAGTGAAATTAAAAAAATTTATAAACAAATTTGATAAACGCTATTTTGGAATTAATTATGATGCAGGCAATAGTGCAAGTTTAAATTACAATATAGATAATGAATTTAAGTTATATGGAAATCGAATAAATAATATTCATATAAAAGATAGAATAAAATTTGGTAAAACGGTAAGATTAGGTAAAGGTAATGTTGATTTTTTAAAGTTGTTTAAAAACATAAAAAAAATAAAATATAAAAAAAATTTAATATTACAAACAGCTAGATCAGAAAAAAATGAACATATTAAAGAAATAAGTATTAATTTAAAATATTTAGAAAAATTTCACAATGTATAAAAAAAAAATAATCTTTATTTCTGGTTCCTCTTCAGGAATTGGTTTTCATCTAGCACAAAAATATTTAGCTATAGGTTACAAGGTAATCATAAATGGACGTAATCTGATAAAATTAAAAAAAGCATCAGATAAATTAAATAAATGTGATTATTTTTGTTGTGATCTTTCTAATGAAAAAAATATCAAAAATGTCGTAAGAATAATTAAGAAAAAATATAAATACATTGATGTGTTAATATGCAATTTAGGAAATAGTAATTATAAAAAAAATAATTCTGATTTAGAACATGCATTAAGATATAATTTACTTACTACAACTAAATTAATCGAAAGTTCTAGTATAATTTTAAAATCCAACTCATCAAAAATTATTTGCATTTCCTCGATTTGTGGTGTGGAAAAAATTAATGGCGCGCCCATAGGGTATTCTGTAGCAAAGTCTGCATTAAACTTTTATATTAAACTAATTTCTAACGAATTAGCAAAAAAAGGAATTACTATAAATGGAATTTTACCAGGTAATATAATTTTTAATGGATCAACTTGGGATAAAAAAATTAAAGTAAATCCAAGAAAAATAAAAAGTTATATTAAACAAAATGTGCCAATAAACCAATTTGGTAAGCCTGATGATATATTTGAAATATGTAAAATTATAAGTGAAAGCAAAAATAAATTTATTACAGGATCATTATTTAAATTAGACGGTGGTCAAACAAGAAGTATTTAAAAAAATGAGTCAGTCAAAGTATTTAGAAACAATTTATAATGAGAATAGTACCCCATTTACAGATTATCCAAAAAAATTAATTAGTTATTTGTTTAATAAGTTTAAAATGAATAAAAATCAAAAACTTCTAGAACTTGGTTGTGGAAGAGGAGAATTCTTAAATGAATTTGTAAAATGTGGTTTAGAGGTACATGGTGTAGATATATCAGACTACAGTGAAAAATTTTTTTCTGAATTAAATTTCAAAAAAGTAGATATGGAAAACGAAAAATTACCTTATCAAGACAATTATTTTGATTTTATTTATTCAAAATCATTTATTGAACATTTTTATTACCCTGAAAAAATTTTTAAAGAAGCTTATAGAGTCTTAAAACCAGGTGGAATAATTATTACACTTACACCCGAATGGCAGTATATTTATAAATCTTTTTATGAAGACTTTACACATAGAGTCCCCTTCACAAAAGTTTCGTTAAAAGATATACATTCAATGAATAATTTTAGTTCAATAAACGTTGAAAGCTTTATTCAACTTCCAATGTTATTTGAAAAAAATTTTATCTCAAAGATATATTTTATTTTATCTACACTAACACGAATTTTGGTGCCGGATTATTTTAGAATGAGAAATAAATGGATAAGATTTTCAAAAGAAATAATGCTTTTATCTTCTGCAAGGAAATAACTTTTTAAATAATTGTTCTGCCCCCATCAGCTACTACAATTGAACCAGTCATATAAGATGATGCGTCACTGCACATGAATAGTATTAAGTTATTATATTCATTTTTTTTAGCTAATCTTCCCATTGGAATAACTTTTCTAAGTTTATTTAAGAATTTTTTGTTTTGATTGTTTTCTATACCCCCAGGGGCAATAGCGTTACATCTTATATTTTTATTAGCCCAGTAAGATGCTGTATATTTTGTTAACCCATTCAATGCATGTTTAACAACTGAATAAGTTACAGGTTTTTTAAATTTTAAATCTTTATAAAGATTTTGGTCTGGAGCAATTATTCCAAGATCTGAAGAAATATTTAATATTACTCCACTTTTATTTTTTGACATTAATGAACCAAAAATTTTAGTACATATAAATGATCCAGTTAATCCAACCTTTAAATCATTACTCCATTTATTAATATCAAAATTTTCAAAAGTAACCTTTTTTTTTGTTTTTACTGGTACATAATCATTTGCTGCATTATTAATAAGTATATCAATTTTTTTAGACTTAAGTTTTTTTACTACCTCCTTTACTTGATTTTCGTCTGTAATATCACAGTTAAAGTAGAAAATTTTTTTTGATTTAAATGAAGGTTTTTTAATATCTAAAATATAAACGTTTGAATTATTTTTTATGAAACTACTTGCAATTTGCTTGCCTAGAAAACCACTTCCACCGGTTAAAATAATATTTTTATTGTTTAAATCTCTGTACACTCTGATTATTTTAGTTTAGTTGTAATTTTATGAAAATAAAAAAACCATTCCTTATTGCAGAAATTGGCATTAATCACAATGGTGATATAGATATTGCTAAAAATCTAATTCTAAATGCAAAAAAAGCAGGGTTTGACAGCGTTAAGTTCCAAAAGAGAACAATTGATAAGGTTTATTCAAAAGACATCCTTGATCAAAAAAGGGAGAGTCCTTGGGGAACTACTCAGAGAGAGCAAAAAGAAGGTTTGGAGCTTAATTATGATCAATATAAAGAAATTGAAAAATTTTGTTTAGAACAAAATATTGAATGGTTTGCCTCAGCATGGGATTTAGATAGTTTAAAATTCTTAGATAGTTTTAGTTGCAAATATCAAAAAATTGCATCTGCAATGATTGTTGATTTAAATTTTTTAGAGGATGTAGCAAAACGAAAAAAACATACTTTTATTTCTACTGGAATGACAACAGAGCAAGATATAGATAACGCTGTTAACATATTTAAGAAAAATAATTGTAGTTTTGAGCTAATGCACTGTGTTTCAACGTATCCCATGGATCCATCATTAGCAAATCTTGATACAATAAATGCATTGAAAGAAAAATATAAATGTGATGTTGGTTATAGCGGTCACGAAAATGGTGTAGTTATATCTATAGCTGCTGTATGTCAGGGTATAACATCACTAGAAAGACATATTACTCTTGATAGAACAATGTATGGATCTGATCAATCCGCATCTTTAGAATATTCAGGGATGAAAAATTTGACCGAGTCCATTGAAAAGGTAATTGTTTCAATTGGTGAAAATAAACTTGGTAAAATATTCGATGATGAGATCCCGATAGCAAAAAAACTAAGAGCACATATTAAAAATTAATTTTGATTATAAAAAATATCTTAAAAAAAAATGAACTTCTTAAGAATATTTATCAAAATGAAGAATGTTATATATTTGGTAACGGCAGCAGTATTAAAAAATATGATTTAAGAAAATTCAAAGGTAAAAATATTTTTAGCTGTGGATGGCTATTTTTACATAAGGATTATAAATACTTAAATATTTTGGCTGACTTTGAAATGCATCCTGGAATTTTTTTTCCTATATGGAAAAATGAATATAAGAATAAATTTGAGTTCAATAAAATAAATCAAATTTTTAAGACCAAAAATAGATTAAATAAAGCTAATTATTTTTTTACATCATTAATAAATCTTCCTGGACTTTTAATGTATAACAATATTTATTATCTATATCATTTTGGAAAAAAAAAATTTGACTATGGTTTTACCGATCCATCAAAAAAATTTAGTTTAATGGAAAATTCCTTATATGCAATGGTAGGTATTGCTTCGTTTATGGGATTTAAAAATATTTATTTAGTTGGAATGGATTACCTTTTAGATAAACCAATAGTTGGTCATTTTTACGAAAATTTTGAAAAGTCATTCGAAAATTCACTTAACCAAAAGTTAAAAAACAAAATTTTTTTTGATTATTTTAATAAAAAAAATAATTTAAAATTAATTGTTTCTGACAAAAATCATAAATCGTTTTTAGAGACTATAGAATATGACAAATTCTTTAATTGCAGTGTAGAAAATAACTCAAATTTAGATATTATTTCAAAAGATAACTTAAATCTTTTAAATAAATCAGGGTTAACTTATAAAATTTTTTAAAAAAAATAAACTATCAATATTATTACATTGATCATATAAATAACTATAGATATAAATTATTTTTCAATCAATTGACTTTATAAAAAATTATGAAAGCAATAGTTACTGGAGGTGCTGGTTTTATAGGAAGTCATTTGGTAGAACTTTTAGTCAATAAAAAGTTTTCAGTAACAGTCATAGATAATTTTGCTACAGGAAGAATACAAAATCTTAAGAATTCTTTGAAAAAAGTTAAATTAGTTAATGCTAGTGTAGTGGATTATAAAAAAATTGAAAAAAACTTTAAGAATTGCGATTATGTTTTCCATTTAGCCGGTTTAGCAGACATAGTACCAAGTATTGAGAAACCTCAAAATTATTTTGAAGCTAATGTGAAAGGTACATTAAATGTACTAATGGCATCAAAAAAATATAATATAAAAAAAGTTGTCTACGCAGCATCAGCATCTTGTTATGGTATAGTGAAAAAATTTCCAACCAGCGAAAAAAATAAAATTTCTACAGAATATCCTTATGCTCTTTCAAAATATCTAGGAGAGGAATTATTAGCTCATTGGTCTAAAGCTTATAAACTGCCCGCTATTTCTTTAAGGTTATTTAATGTATATGGAATAAGATCTAGAACTACTGGGGCATATGGAGCTATGTTTGGAGTTTTTTTAGCACAAGTAATAAATAACAAGCCGTTAACGATTGTTGGAAATGGAAAACAAACTAGAGATTTTACTTATGTTACAGATGTAGCTAGAGCTTTTTACATGGCTGCAAAATCAAATATAATTTTTGACATATTTAACGTTGGAACTGGTATACCAACTTCTGTTAATTATATTGCAAATAAACTTGGTGGAAAAAAAATACATATACCTAAGAGACCTGGAGAGCCTGATAGATCTCAAGCAAATATAAAAAAAATAAAAAAAATACTAAAATGGAAGCCGCTGATATCAATTGATAAAGGTATTTATATTATGTTAAAAAACATTAATGATTGGAAAAAAGCACCTGTGTGGACTCCTCAAGCAATTAAAACAAAAACAAAAGTTTGGTTCGATTTTTTAAGTGAATAAAATTAGTAATTTAGATCAATTAGCTAAAATTTTAGCAAAAAAAAAAGTTGTGTTGTGCCATGGTGTTTTTGATTTGGTCCATTTTGGACATATTAGTCATTTTCTAACTGCTAAAAAGTATGGAGATGTCTTAGTTGTATCAATTACCGATGATAAATATGTTAATAAAGGTCCTGGTCGACCAGTGTTCAACTCTAATATTAGGGCAGAGTATCTTTCAAACATTCAATGTGTAGACTATGTTGTTATAAATAATTCTAAGACCGCAACTAATGTCATTAAAAGTTTAAAGCCTAAATTTTATTGTAAGGGAAAAGATTATAAAAATCATAAGAATGATATTACTAATGAAATAAAAAATGAGATAAAGGCGTTAAATAGTCATGGTGGCAAAATAATATACACTGATGAATTTTCGAGTAGCTCAAGCAAGTTAATTAATTCCTATCTTGGAGTTTTTGATAATAACCAAAAGAATTTTTTAAATAAATTTAAAAAATATTCAAATAAGTTTGAACAATATTTTAAAAATTTTAAAAAATTAAAAGTAATGGTTTTAGGTGAAACAATAATTGATCATTATTTTTTTTGTGAGGCCCTTGGCAAATCTGGAAAGGATCCAATACTTGCGATCAAGGAAAATAAAAATGAAAAGTATATTGGAGGCTCAGCATCCATAGCTATAAACTTATCTAAATTTTGTAATAAAATTAATTTTGTAAGTGTTGTTGGCAATGAAAAGAAAAGCTTTAGTTTTCTTAAGTCAAAATTACCAAAAAGTATTAGACACGATTTCATAATAGACACTGAAAGGCCTACGATAATTAAGAAAAGATATATTGATGAGATAAGCAATAACAAACTTTTATCAGTTTATAATATTGATGATAATTACATGTCAAAAAATAACCAAAAAAAATTATTAAATATTGTAAAAAAGAATATTAAAAAATGCGATTTAGTAATAGTTTCAGATTATGGTCATGGAATGATTTCAGAATCACTTGCAAAGTATGTTTGTAATAATTCTAAATTTTTAGCTGTGAATGCACAAATTAATGCAGCAAATAGAGGGTATCATTCTCTTCTTAACTATAAAAAAAGCGATTTAATTATAGTTAATGAAAATGAACTTAGACATGAGATGAGAGATAAGCAGACAGAAATTAAAAATTTAATGAAGAAATTCTCATTAAGAAATAATTTTAAAGATTTAATAATAACTAGGGGTAGCAAAGGAGTAATCCTTTATAATCGAAAGGATGATAAATTCTTTTATTGTCAAGCATTTGCAAAAAAAATTATAGATAAAATAGGTTCTGGAGATAGTATGCTTGCTTTATCATCTATTTCACTAGCTTTGGGTCTAGAAAAAAATCTAGCGTTATTTTTTGGCTCTTTAGCTGCCGCACAATCAGTTGAGAGCATCGGAAATAGCACCTCTTTAGATCCAATCAATCTTCAAAAATCAATTTATCATCTTGTAAAGTAAAAAAATTAAAATAAAAAAAGAAAAATTTTAAATGAAAAAAATATTTATAACAGGTGGTGCAGGTTATGTTGGTTCTAGCTTAGTTCCAAAACTACTTAGTCTTGGATACAAAGTTACAGTTTTTGATCTAATGATTTATGGTATTGATGTGTTACCTGATCATGAAAACTTAAGTATAATAAAAGGGGATATTAGAAACACAGAACTTCTTGAGAAAAATTTAATTGGAATCGATATTGTAATTCACTTAGCATGCATTTCTAACGATCCTAGTTTTGAACTTAATCCTGAGCTGGGAAAATCAATTAATTATGATGCTTTTGAACCATTAGTTCAAATTAGTCTTAAAAATAATGTTAGTAGATTTATTTATGCCTCTTCTTCTTCAGTTTACGGAATAAAAACTGAGCAAAATGTTACAGAGGATATGAAACTTGAACCTCTAACAGATTATTCAAAATTTAAAGGCGAATGTGAGAAAATACTTAATAGTTATAAATCAGATGAATTTATAACAACAACTATCAGGCCCTCGACGGTTTGTGGTTTTGCAAAAAGACAGAGATTAGATTTAGTAGTTAATATTTTAACAAACCATGCATTCCACAATAGAGAAATAAAAGTTTTTGGAGGTCAACAACTCAGACCCAATGTTCATATAACAGATATGGTTGACTCGTATCTTGCTGTTCTTGATGCAGATCCAAAAAAAATTAATGGTGAAATATTTAATGTTGGTTTTAAAAACCAAACAGTAAACGAATTAGCAGAAGATGTTAAATTAGTTATTGGTAACGATGTAAAAATAATAAACACAAAGACTAACGATAATAGATCATATCATGTAAGTTCTCAAAAAATAAAAGATATATTAAGTTTTCAGACCAAATATACAATAAAAGATGCAGTTAAAGATTTAAAATTAGCTTTTGAAAAAAAATTATTATTAGATACCTTTAATAATGAATTTTATTTTAATATTAAGAGAATGAACAACATTAAACTTAAGTAATAAATTGAAAGTAAGATATTCATATTTAAGACAACAATTTTCAAATTGTAATGATTTGTGGAATAACTTAAAAAAATTTGTACAATCAGGTGATTTTACGCTAGGTAAAGAATTAGATAAATTTGAAAAAAAATTTGCAAAATTAATTGGTACAAAATATGCTGTGGGTGTAAATTCTGGAACTGATGCCATCAAATTAAGTTTAAAAGTCATTGGAATTAAACCAGGAGACGAGGTAATTACGGCAGCAAATACTTTTGTAGCAACAGTGGGTGCAATAAGAGAGCTGGGTGCAGTACCTATTTTTGTAGACTGCGATGATTCTTTTTGCATGAACGTAGATTTGGTAGAAAAGAAAATTACAAAAAAAACTAAAGCAATAGTACCAGTACATTTTACAGGATATATGACAAACATGATAAAATTAAATAAGATTTCTCGAAAATATAAAATTCCTGTTGTTGAAGATGCTTGCCAATCAATATTAGCATCTATAAACCATAAAAATTCTGGAACTTGGTCTAATTTTGGAGCTTTTTCCTTGCACCCTTTGAAAAATATTAATGTTTGGTCTGATGGTGGGATTATAGTTACAAGTAAAAAGAGATATTATAATCAACTTAAACTTTTAAGAAATCATGGATTAATTGATAGGGATAATGTTAAATTATCAGGATATAATTCAAGATTAGACACATTTCAGGCAGTAGTAGGTAATTGGTTAATACCAAGCGCAAAAAAAATTGCAAACCAGAGAATAAAAAACGCAAGTTACTATGATAAGCAACTCGGCAAGATAAAGCAAATTTCGATTCCTCCAAGATTAAAAAATTATAAAATTGTATATCATTTGTACATTGTATTTGCTCAAAATAGAGACAAACTACTTAAATATTGTATAAAGAGAGGTATTGAAGCAAAAATCCACTATCCGATACCTATGTATCGACAACCAGCAATGAACTTTTTAAAACATAAAATGGGTGACTTTCCAATTACAGATAAACACGCTAAAAATATTATAAGTTTTCCATGTGATCAACATCTCTCAAAAAGAGAGATGAATTATGTAATTAAGACAGTAAAAAATTTTTATTTAAATAAATGAAAATTCCATACGTAAATATTAAAAAACAGTATAATTTTGAAAAAAAAAAAAACTTCTCAAAATAATTGACGATAATCTTCAGAAGGGAAGTTGGGTAGGTGGTTCAGAAATTGAAAAATTTGAAAAAAATATTTCTAAAATATGCAAGACTAAATATTGTATTTCTTTAAATAGTGGAACAGATGCATTAACTCTTGCCTTACATTTGTTAGGAGTTAAAAAGGGAGATGAGGTGATAACCCCTCCTAATTCATTTATAGCGTCTACAGCTGTGATTATACACCTTGGAGCAAAACCTGTATTTGTTGATGTTAAAAAAGATCAAAGTATTGATGAAGAAAAAATTGAGAGCAAAATTACTAAAAAAACAAAAGTTATAATGCCAGTTCATTTGACAGGCAGAATGTGTGCAATGGATAAGATTATGAAAATTTCTAAAAAACATAATATTCCTGTCGTAGAGGACTGTGCACAGTCGATAATGTCAAAATATAAAAAAAAAATGTCAGGTGCATGGGGTCATGTTGGTTGTTTTTCAGCACATCCATTAAAAAATTTAAATGCAATAGGTGACGGAGGATATTTGACCACTAATGACAAAAAAATTTATTATAAAGTTAAAAGTTTGAGATCTCATGGAATGGAAGAGAGTAGAGATAACATTAAAAGTTTTGGTTATGTTTCTAGATTAGATAATTTACAAGCTGCAGTTTTAAATTTTAGATTTAAAAGTCTTAAAAAAGTAATTAGTCAAAGAAGAAAAAATGTTAATATATATTTAGAAAATTTAAATTTAAATAACGTATTTTTTCCAAAAGAAAAAAAAGATGAATTTAATACTTATCATACATTTGTAATTCATGTTGATAAAAGAGATCAATTAAAAGAACATTTACTTAAAAATGGTGTAGATACTGCAATTCATTATCCAATACCTATACATTTACAATCGGCTTCTAAATTTCTAGGTTTTAAAAGAGGATCATTTCTAGAAGCAGAAAATCAGGCAAATAGAATTTTAACATTACCAGTAAATCAGTATTTGAAAAAAAATGAAATAATCTATATCTGTAAATTGATTAACAATTTTTACTCATAAATGATAAAAAAACCTGAATTATCAATAAATTTAGACAAAAGATCTTTATATTTAAGATCTTTAGTAGTGGATTGTTTATTTGGAGGAGGTAGAGGACATATGGGTTCAGCAATGTCTTTAATAGAAATTTTAAGGGTGTTGTATGACAGGTATTTGAAATTTAATCCAAAAAATCCAAGACAAATTAATAGGGATAGACTTATACTAAGTAAAGGTCACGGTTGTTTGGCGTTATATGCAATTTTAGCTGACAAAAAGTTTTTTCCAAAAAAAATTTTAAAAACAGCAAGTAGATTCAATTCTATACTTGGAGGACATCCAGAATATGGAAAAGTTCCTGGAGTGGAAGCGTCAACAGGTGCACTTGGACATGGTCCTGCTATCGGCCTAGGAATGGCTATGGCTGCAAAGCTTAATAAATTAAATTATAAAACTTATGTACTTGTGGGAGATGGTGAAATAAACGAAGGCTCATTTTGGGAAACTTCTATGATTGCATCAAAACATAATCTAGATAATTTGCATATGATTATAGATTATAACAAGATTCAATCGTATGGCAAAACTGAAGACGTTTTAAGTTTAGAGCCCCTTAAAAAAAAATTAGATCATTTTGGTTATAAAGTCTATGAACTAAATGGACATAGTGTTAAAGATTTAGATAATTACTTTAAAAAATTAAAAACTAACAAACAAAAACCGACAGCTCTAATTTGTCATACAATTAAAGGAAAAGGATTTCCATTTGCAGAAAATAACCCTTATTGGCATCATAAGAATTTTTTTACCGAGGACGAGATTTTTAAAATAAATAAATGTTTAGCAAGATAAAATTTAAATGAGACAAACTTGTTTAAAAACCGTTTTTGAGCTAGCAAAAAAAAATAAAAAAGTTTTATTTGTGGGATCTGATTTAGGACCTGGTGTTCTAAATGAATTTAAAGAAAAATTTCCAAACAGATTTTTTATGGAAGGAGTAGCAGAGCAGTCAATTATTGGTTTAGCTGCAGGACTAGCTTTTGAAAATTTTAGACCATATGTAAATACTATAGCAACATTTATTACCAGACGATGCTACGAACAAGTTTTGGTTGATCTGTGTGTACATAACTTACCAGTTACTTTAATTGGTAATGGGGGAGGATTAGTTTATGCACCTCTTGGACCTACACACCAGGCTATTGAGGATATATCAATAATGAGAGCTCTGCCAAACATAAAAATTATTAGTCCTTGTGATGCTCATGAAATGAAATATTTGATGATGGAGTCGATTAAAACAAAAGGCCCACTATATGTGCGCATCGCAAGAGGAGGAGAAAATGTTATTACTCAAAAATATAAACCTAAAATTGGCAAAGCATTGACTTTAAAAAAAGCAAAAGATTATTATTTCATTACAACTGGTATTACTACACATAATGCACTTAAAGCATGTCATTTTTTAAAAAAAAAAGAAAATATTGACTGTGGAGTCGTTCATTTTTCTACTATTAAACCTCTAGATAAAAATAAATTAAAATTATTAATCAAAAATTCAAAAAAGATAATTACTGTTGAGGAAAATGTTAAATCAGGAGGGTTTGGCTCTTCAATTCTTGAATTTTCATCTGAATTAAATGGTAATATGAAGAGTAAAGCAAACATAAAAATTATTGGTCTTAAGGATAAGTTCGTTGAAAAATACGGTACACAGGAGGAATTATTGGAGTATAGTGGATTAGGTTTTAAAGAACTATCAAAACAAATGAAAAATTTTATTAAAGATAAGTAAGATTTAATGTTTCAAACAACAGAAGAAAAAAATATTTTTAAAAATTATATAAAAAAAGGTTTTTTAATATTTAATATCAAAAATACAAAAAAGTTAGATTATATCAGAAGGGAAGCAGTAAATAATTTAAAAAAAAATACTCAAACTAAATTATCTTTTAAAAATGAATCTGATTTTTTGAATAATGTTCATAAATTTTTGTCAAACAAAAAAGTAAATCAGGTCAGATTAAATTTATTTAATATACTAAATTCAAATAAAAAATTTAGGCCATATTATTATGACCTTGTGAAAGAATATTTAGATAAAATTGTTGGAAATGAACTAGTAATGCAAAAAAAAATAAATCTAAGCGTTCAGTTGCCAAATGATAGTTCCTCTTTATTACCGATACACTCTGATACTTGGTCAGGAGACTCACCTTTTGAGACTGTAGTTTGGTTGCCTTTAGTTGACTGCAACAAAACTAAGACAATGTATATTTTGCCTCCAAATAAAATGAACTTAGTAAATTCACTGATAAAAAAAAAAATTACAACTGATAAACTTTTTTCTAAAATAAAAAAACATGTTATTTGGATTAAAATTAAATATGGACAAGTATTAATTTTTAATCAAAACTTACCTCACGGTAATGTTGTTAATAAAGAAAAAGAGACAAGATTTTCTTTTAATTGTAGGTTTAAAAGTATTTTTGCACCATACGGAGATAAAAAAATTGGTGAATTTTTTGATCCTATAACACTTAAGCCAGCTTCAAAAATAGGAATGATATATAAATATCCTAAAATTTAATTTAATGAAAAATATTTTGAAAGGATATATATTTAGTCGACCTTTCATGGGAGAGAGGGTTCCTCAAGGAATTCAAAACTTATTTCTTAGAGAATATTGTGAGAAAAAAAATTATCATTTTCATTTAAGTTCAGTTGAATATTGTATGAAAGCCTCATTTATTCATTTAAACAATTTAATTAATAATTCAAAAGCTTTTCATGGAATAGTTGCATATAGTTTATTTCAATTGCCACAAGATCCAAATGAAAGAAATCAATTATTATTGAAAGTATTAAATAAAAAAAAAACACTTCATTTTGCTTTAGAGGATATAATCATTGACAATCCTCAGTCGATTGAAAAAGTGAATGATATATGGTCGATTAAGGAAACAATTTCAAATTAAAATATGAGAATATTTTTAATTGGTGCTTCTGGAGCAATAGGTTATTCATTATTTAAATATCTAAAAAAAAAGAAAAATTTATTTGTCAAAGGAACATATAATAAAAATTATAAAAGGGGCTTGATTCAATTCAACCTAAACAAAGACAAAATAAAAAAAACTTTTAAGCAATTTAAGGAAAGCGATATATTTTTAATATTAGCTGCAAAAACTGACAATAATTGGATTTATAAAAATTATTCAAAGGCTAGAAAAATTAATATAAACTCAACTATTAATCTTATAAATGATTTAAAGACCTTAAATTGCAACATAATATATTTTTCTTCTGCTGAAATTTTCGATGGTAAAAAGGGCTTCTATACGGAAAAAGATTTTGGCAATCCGGTAAGTAGATATGGAAAAACAAAAAATTTTATTGAACAATACTTATTAAATAAAAAATATTCTAATTACTCGATTGTAAGAACAGGTGGCAATATAAGTTTGGATACAAATTATAAATGTTTGATCTCCCAAACATATGCATCTCTGCAAAAAAATCATCCAAAAATGGCAAAGGATAACTTATTTACCATTACTCATGAGGACGATTTTAATAAAGGCACATATAAGTTATTATGTTATTTAAAAGATAAAATAAAATTAAATCAAAAAATATTTCATATCGCTTCTGATACCACTTTATCTAGGGTAAAATTTGCAAAAATAATTATCAAGAATAGTAAAAAACTAAAAAATATAAAATTTAAAACTGTTAAATTTAATCAAATAATATATAATGAAAAAAGAGCTGCAAAAAATAATTTGATTTCAAAGTATACAAGAAAAATACTTAAAATTAAATTTAGAAATCCGGAAGAAATAATTAAACAAAAAATTAGATTATTAGAAAAAAATGAAGAGTAATATAATTTGGAATAAAAGAAAAAATTTTATCATTAATTTTAGTAAACTAAGAAAAGAATTGATAGAAAGAGCATATTTATCTAAAGATAAAAGATCAAGAATTTGTATTCATTCTTCCAAAAAAGATCTTGTCCAAGAAATGATAATTTGTGCATTTAAAAATAGTTTTATGCCACCACACAAACATAGTGAACTTAAATCTGAGTCTTATCATATGATTGAGGGGAAAATGGATTTATATATTTTTAATGATAATGGAAAAGTTATAGATTTAATTAATTTAAAAAAAAATAGTTCAAAAAATAATTCAATTTTTTATTACAGATCAAATAATCCTAATTTTTGGCACATGCCTGTAGTCAAGTCAAAAGTTTGTTTATTTCATGAAATATTTTCTGGGCCATTTGTAAAAAAAAAAAATATCATATTTCCAAAGTGGATAAATCAGATCAAAAAAGATCATTACAATTATTGATGACTGAAAAAAAATACATTTCAAATTTACACAAATCAACGAAGAGGAATTACATAGAAAGAATGATAAATGATAAAGCAAATTGTATGATTGAAGCAAAAAAATATGATTACAATTATTGGGATGGTGATAGAAAATTTGGATATGGTGGCTACAAATATATTCCTGATAGGTGGAAAGGTGTTGCTGAAAATTTAATCTCTGATTACAAGCTTAATAATAGTTCTAAATTATTAGATGTTGGTTGCGGAAAAGGTTTTTTGTTATATGAAATAAAAAAATTACTTCCTTCTATTGAGGTGTTAGGAATAGATATATCTAATTATGGGTTAAAAAATTCAAAATCAGAAATTTCAAAATTTTTAAGAATAGGTAAAGCTCAAGAAAAATTTAATTTTGATGATAAATACTTTGATTTAGTTATATCTTTGGGAGCATTACATAATCTGAAGTTAAGTGAGCTAAAATTATCTCTAAAAGAAATTACAAGAGTTGGAAAAAATCATTATGTTATGGTCGAAAGTTTTACAAATGAAGAAGAATTATTTAATTTACAGTGTTGGGCATTAACATGTGAAACTTTCCTTTCCACAGATCAATGGATATGGTTATTCAAAGAATTTGGTTATACGGGTGATTATGAATTTATTTTTTTTAATTAAAAAAATAAATTTTTTATTAAAAATAATAAATTATATTTTAGGTTTTATTATTGCAGTTTTTTTATTTTTATTTATCAAATTAGTATACCCATTTATTTTGATAAGATTTTATAATATCGTTTCAACAAGATTAGGACATATGTTAGAAGATATTGACATATATCTCTCTAGAAAAAAAAATGAATTAAATAATTCAGATTTAGAAGAACAAAGAAATTCAATAGATATTTTTTATTTTAGAACCAAAATATGTAACAAATATGTTGCTAAGCTCTTGAAAAAAAAGTTATTAATTTTTCCACATTATATAATGTATTGGATTGATAAATTTGATGCTTGTACAATAAAATATTTGGGATTTAAAAATATTCATATAATTGGAGATGCAATTGAAAATGACAAGAACCATCCTCCTCTGTTAAATAGAGATATTCATGGAACTTATAATTCAGATCAGAATTTTCATTTTGATAAAAAAGAAATATCACTTGGAAATGAAAATTTAAAAAAATTGGGAATAAATTCAAAATATGTTTGTATTTACACGCGGGATGATAAATATCTTAGAGAGAAATACCCATATAATGATTGGTCAAAACATGATTATAGAAATTTAGATATTGATATTTTAATTGATACGGCAAAACTTTTGATTGAAAAAGATTTTTATGTAGTAAGAGTTGGACAAAATGCTGAAAAAAAAATGAATTTTAAAAATAATAAATTCATTGATTATTCATTTTCAAATTTTCAAAGTGATTTTATGGATGTTTTTTTATTGGGTAATTGTGATTTTTTTATATCTTCGAGCAGCGGTATCGATTCAATAGCTACAGCATTTAGAAAAGATATTGTATTTCCTTTTTTATTTCCAGTCATGGATACAAAGTCAAGCACAAGTAGACATTTTTTGTCTTATAGAAATTTATATTCAAATAAACTTAAAAGAAATTTGACTTTTTCAGAAATTTTAGAAAAAAACTTTGGATATTTAAATGACCAGGATATATTAAAAAAAAATGATTTAAAAATTGTATCCCCTACATCTATTGAAGTTTCTAAAATTATTGAAGAGTATTTAAATACTAATAAAAATTATGACTATAATAATATTAATGCTCATAAATTTTATAAAATATTTAAATCAGCAAACTTTTCATATAATGGTACAATATATCATAATATTGATCATATAAATTTTAAAGTTTCTCAACATTTCCTTAACAAAAATGATGGATGGTTAAAATAATTAAAATTAAATTATAGACATTCAGTATTATACAATTAAAAGGCATCTTGAATGAAAAAAATTTTTAAACTGAATAAAAAATTTATTGATCATTTAAATTTTTATTTATCCAATTCTGTTTCTCCAGTTAGACAGAATATCAAAAATTTAAAAAATCATTTTCAGAGAAGAGAAAACTTATATAACAAACTTTCATTGTCACCAATGCTTATTTCTAAGTCTAGAATTTTAGAGGTAGCTCCTGGATCTGGTTTTAACTCATTGTATACTATGAGTAAAAATCCAATTTATTATGAATTGGTTGAACCAAATGTTACCGCTTGTAAAGATATTAAAAACTTACTTTTTAGTACGCAACCCAAGAATATTAAACTTAATAAAATAAAAATACAGGATTTTAAACCAGTTATAAAATACGATGTAATATTATGTGAATGCTGGATTGGATCAATAAATGAAGAAGTTAAAATATTAAATAGTTTTCAAAATAAAATTAATGAAAACGGAATTATAGTTATAACATTTCAACCAGCTATAGGCATGTTAGCAAATACTTTACGAAAAATAATTAGTTTTAAATTAATAAGTAGAAATGAAAATATAGAAGTTAAAACTAAAAAACTAAGTTATGCTTTTTCAGGCCATTTAAAAAAACTTAAACACATGAGTAGGCTCAAAAGAGATTGGATTATTGATGTTTTAATTAACCCTGCAACACTTGGAAGTTATTTAGCACCTGAAACAATATTTAATTCATTAGATAAGTGTGAACCATTAAGTGTTTATCCTTATGTTGAAGATGGATGGAGGTGGTACAAAAGTTTAATAAAAAAGGACAAAAAAAAATTATTTATTAAAGATTTTTATTCAAATTATTTGAATTTTTTAGACTCTTCTATGAAGTCAAAAAAAATAGATCATAAAATAGGTTTAACAATTGATGGTGAGTTATTTAAATTTTACAACAAAATTCTTGAATATGAAAATTCAAATATTTCATTTAACCATGTAAGTAGGTTAATTTTAAATGATTTAAAAAGATTTAATGTATCAATGAATAAATTTGATATAGAGCCAGTGAGACAATTAATTTTAGAAACGATCAATATTTTAGAGCAGAAAACTATAACTCTATCTAAAGTGAATAAATTGAAGCATCTCTCAAATATATTTGGGAGAGAATTGTGCTATTTATCGTTGAAAAAAATTTGACATGCAAAAGTTAAAGATTTTTTCTATTAAAAATAAAAAGAGCAAAAATACGAATATTTTCAAAAGCAAAATATATCTAAAGAATATTAGAACAAAATTACTAAATTTAAATAATAATAAAACTCAAGATAGTTTATTATTTTTTTTTTTTAATATTCTTTCAGTAAAAAAATTAAAAGTATTAGATTTTGGTGGTGGTGCAGGTGAATATTATAAAGATTACATTTTGCCTAAAAATATAAAAATTGATATTTTTGACAGCAAAGATTTAACAAAGATTGGAAGAAGTTTTCCTAAACGAGGTATAAAATTTATAAGCGATAAACAATTTTTAGAAAAAAAATATGATGTAATATTTATAAATAGTGTATTTCAATTCATAAAAAATATTGATAAAGTTTTATTATTCTTAATTAAATTTAATCCAAAGTTTATAATCTTCTCAGATTTTTATGGTTCTAAAAGTAAAAAGTTTAGGATATTTCAAAATTATTATAATTTTAAAATGGATATTTATTTCCATAATATAAATACATTACAAAAAAATTTAAAAAAAAATGGTTATCTTTTGAGACTAATTTCACCTTTTATACCATTTGTTTTTGGCGAGATGCAATATTATGACACAACAAATCTTCCAAAAAAGTTCCAAACTGATTTTGCTTATAATTTTGTATTTGAAAAAAGTAAAAAATAGTCAATTAAATCTTATATTTTAGATTAAAATTTAATCTTTTTTTATTGTACCTTCAATAAAAAACTGATCTTTATTTGTAACTCTAAATGGACTGAGATGATGATTTCCAAGAGCTCTTTCAATCTTCGTAATCTCAGAATAAGAAAAAATTTTCCAATTTCTATTATTTTCAAAAGAATTATTTTTATATTTAAAGTTTTTAATTAAAATTGGAAAAGCTAATCTGGGAAATTTTGTTTCAGTTGTCTTATGCATCAAAGTTGTATTGAAAACCAATATATCTCCAATATTTAATTTTGTTTTTAAAGTTTTATAACTTTTGGGCATTATTAAAGGTTTTCGATTAGAGTGTGGGACATGGCCCCAAGTATGAGATCCTGGAATAATATCTATCTGACCTGATTGATTATTTTTTTGAAAAAAAGGTATCCATAATTGTAATGTAGAAATGTCTGCACCAGACCAAATTTCCTGGTGCCAGTCTTTAAAATGATAGTTTAGCTTACTATTTGCTTTATTTGGTAAATTGAGAGTTAATACATTATCTACAAGGTAACATAAATCTTTTCCTAACAATTCTGTTAAAACTTTAAATATTTTTTTTTCGTTAAGTAACTTCTCAATTAATCCATTTGCATAAATTTCATTATTTGCTGGTTCTACAAATTTAAATTCTTTTTTAGTATTTTTTTTTTACTATTTTTTCAAATTCTTTATATGAGGAAGCTTTATGTTTTTTGTTAGAAAATTTTTGTAGGATTGATAATTGAATTTCTTTTATAGTTTTTAAACTAATAGCTTTTTTAATTATTAAAAATCCTTTTTCTGATATGTTCAATTTCATAACTCTTTATTTTAAGTATTAATTTATTTGCTTTTTTAGTGGTTTTATAATAGTTAGACGAAATGAAATTTTATTCAATAGATAGTTGTAGACTTTGTAAATCAAAAAATCTTTTAAAAAGATTGAGTTTAACGCCAACTCCATGGGCAGATGATTACTTTAAGAATAAAAAACTACAAAAAAGCCCTAAAGAGATCCCATTAGATTTGTATGAATGCCAAGATTGTAAACACGTACAATTAAAAGATATCATTAATGCAGAGGAAATTTATTTAAATTACAGTTATGAAACTGAAAGTACCCTTGGTCTTGGCGAACATTTTATTGAAACAGCAGACTATACCTCAAATTTAGTAGAGGGAAATGATGGTCTTGTTATAGATATAGGTAGTAACGATGGTATTTTATTAAAGTATTACAAGCAAAAAGGTTTCAAAATTTTAGGTATAGACCCTATGCCAGGAATTGCAAAAAAAGCTACAGAAAATGGTGTAGAAACATTGCCAATTTTTTTTAATTCTAAAAGTGCTGCTGATGTTTTGTCTAAATTTGGGAAAGCAAAAATTATATCAAGCAATAATCTTGTTGCTGATACTGATGATTTAGATGATTTTATTGATGGTGTAAATAAAATCTTAGATGATGATGGTATATTTTTCTTTGAAACGTTTTATTTTTATTTACAGGTAAAAAACTTTGTGTGGGATTTCACTTATCACGAACACTACTCATATTTTTTAATTAGGCCTTTAAAAGAATATTTTTTAAAAAAAGGACTAGAAATAATAGAAGTTAAAACAAACTTGACCAAAGGCGGCTCAATTAGAATAGTCTTACAAAAAAAAGGAGCAAGTAGAAAAATTAATGACCAAGTAAATGAGTTTATTAAGAAAGAGGAAGATGAAGGTTTTTACAATGGTACAGCAATAACTGAGTATGGAAAAAAAATAAATAAAAGCAAGATTGATTTTGATGGTAATTTTGAAAAGATAATTTCAAAAACAAAAAATATAGCTGGATTTGGTGCGTCCGCAACATCAACGACTTTAATTTATCATTTTAATTTAGGAGATAAATTAAAATATCTAGTTGATGATTTTTACATGAAACACAATACGTTTAGCCCAGGCTATGAAATACCCGTATATGAAACAAAAAAAATTTATGAGGATATGCCAGAATATGTTGTAATATTGGCATGGAGATATAAAGATAAAATTATATCAAAAAATAAAGGTTATTTAGATAAAGGAGGAAAGTTTATTATTCCTTTGCCTAATTTTAAGATAATAGACTCAAGTAATTTTGAATAAAAAAAAAATTAAATTAGTCTGGATAGGGTCAGGTTTTGTTTCTCAAGTAGCACACCTATCTAATTTTTACAGCTTACCTAACGTTGAGATTGTTGCTATTGCAGAACTTCGAAAAGATATTGCTATGAAATCTTGCCAAAGATTTAACATAAAAAAGTATTATTCGGATTATAAAGAAATGCTAAAAAAGGAAATATATGATGGCGTGGTATTAATTGTAAGAAGATACCAAACAGCGCCTATTGCTTATTATATACTAAATAGTAAAAAACACTTATTTACAGAAAAACCTATGGCCCCAACATATAATCAAGCTAAGCTATTAGTAGAAACTGCTAAAAAAAATAAGTGCATGTACAGTACTGGACTGATGAGGAGACACGACGATGGTATTAAGTATGCTTTAAATTTAATTAAAAAACTTAAAAGAACAAACAAATTTGGTAAATTTATAAACTATAGATATAGTTGTATCGCAGGTGGAGATTATTGCAATATTGAGGGCTTTTTTCCCTCAAAAAAAGGAATATCAACCAAAAGAGATTGGCCAACTAATCCACACTGGTTAGAGAAAAAATATGAAATAGAATACGAAAAGTTTTTAAATTATTTTATACACAATTTTAATTTACTAAGGTATTTATTTGGAGAAGTTCAAAATGTAAAAAATATCTCACTTGGAAAAGAATTTGGAAGTTTAAGTTTAAATCACAAAAATTATAACGGTACGTTTGATTATACTTATTTAAATAATAATGACTGGATAGAAAAGATAGAGATTTATTACGAAAAATATAATATATTAATAGATATTCCCCCGGCTTTCTTAAAAAATATTACCTGTAAAATAGAAATTAAAGATCATTCTACTGGAAAAATTATTAAACCTATTATCCCATATTCATGGTCTTTTAAAAATCAAGCAGAGTCTTTTGTAAATTCTTTAAGAGATAAAAAGTTAAAAAATGAATTTAGTGGATCTGACTCTCTTCTAGATATAAAGTTAATAGATAATATTTGGAAGAAAAAAATATATCAATTAGATTAATTTTTAAATAATTAATTATTCAATGACTATACGATTAAGAAAAACTGAAATAGATAAAACCTCATTAAGAAAAAAAATTTTAAAAAAAATTGATGCAGTTCTTCTTGATAAAAAAATTATGATGGGTCCAAGAATATCTAGGACTGAAAAAAAATTATCAAATTTTCTAAATTCTCCTTATTCACTCCTAACAAGTTCTGGATCAGACTCAATTTTTATGTCTTTGATGTGTTTAGATCTTAAAGCAGGTGATGAAATTATCACTACTCCTTTATCTTGGGTTACAAGTGCTACCCCTATAATGATGTTAAATTTAAAACCAGTTTTTGTAGATATAGATAATAATCTCAATATAAATGTAAATAAAATAGAAAAAAAAATCACTAAAAAAACTAAAGCGATTTTAATAGTTCATTTTACAGGCAGAGCATGTGATATGAAAAACATCTTGTATTTGAAAAAAAAATATAAACTTTATTTAATTGAAGATTGTTCCCAAGCTTTTGGATCAAAATATGATAATAAATATTGCGGAACATTTGGTGATTTTGGATGTTTTAGTATGAACCCAATGAAAAATTTGTCTGCCTATGGTGAGGCTGGGCTGATTACAGTCAAAAATATTAAATTTTATAGAAAATTAGAGCTTTTGCGATATGCGGGTACAAAAAATAAAGAGTTTTGTTATTTCCCAAGCAGCAACTTTAAACCAGACACAATTCAAACAGTTTTTCTAGAAAATTCATTAATTAATTTAAATAAAAAAATAAAGAAAAAAAATAGTATTGCAAAACTTTACAAAAACAATCTGACTAAAAAATTAAAATTTCAAATAACAGATAAAAAATATAAACATTCCTATTATTCTTTTGTAATTTATTGTAATCAAAGAGATAAATTAGTTAAATATCTTCAAAAACGAGGTATTCAAACCAAAGTAGAGCACCCAATTTTAATTCCAAATCAAGTTGCCTTTAAGAAAAAATATAAATATAGAAAAAAAGAATTTCCGATTGCAAATAATTTAGTAAAAAAAATTTTAAGCATACCAGTTAGAGAAGATTTAAAAAATTCAGAAATTACTTTTATTATAAATTCTATTAATAAATTTTATGATTAAATTTAAATTTAGAGAACAATATAAAAATTTTACTTTTTTATTAGATTTGGGTGATAAGAAAAGATTAATAATTATATTCTTTTTATCTTTAATTGCTGTATTTCTTGAACTATTTGGTGTCGGTTTGGTAATTCCATTAATGGCTTTGATAAGTACCGAGGGTTTAAATGAATTTTTTAACTTAGTTCCAGCTTTAGAAAAATATTTTTTTAATATCTCAAAGATAAATTTGATGTCATATTTTTTAATATTTATTGTGATATTTTTTTTATTTAAATCAGTATTTACAGTTTTTTTAACGTGGATTAAGAAAAAATTTATTCTTTATTTATCAGTCAAAATTTCATCCAGACTATTAAATCATTATCTTAAAAAAAACATGAGTTATCATTCAAATATGAACTCTTCTGAGATACTAAGAAATGTAGATCATGAAACACACACGTTAACTAGCAGTTATTTTACAGCAATTACAGACCTAGCGTTAGATTTTTTGATCTCATTATGCTTAATTTCAATGATGATCTATTTAAATTTTATTGAAACATTGATTATATTTTTATTATTAACCACTATTTCAATATTTCATTTTTATTTTGTTAAAAAAAAATTACTCACGTTAGGTGAAGAAAGAATATTTAATTCAAGTAAAATAATTCAAATCGTTAATCAAAGTGTTTCGCTAATCAAAGAAATTCAGATATTTAATAAAATTAGCCAAGTAACAAATAAATTTAAAAGTTATCAAAAAAAAAATGCAAATATTTTAGTATATGATGAAATTGTTAGTTTTTTACCTGGAGTATACTTCGAATTATTAGCTGTATTATCTATTTGTTTAGTTTTATTTTTTTCAATCTTAAATGGTATGAATATCTCTGCAACAATAACTAAAGTTGGAGTTTTTGCAGCGATTGCTTTTAAACTAATGCCAGTTTTAAAAAGAGTACTTTCAACTATTAATAATATTCTTCATCACGCACCTAGTTTAAATATTATTTTTAATGATATTATATATAAGGATGAAGAGTTTAAAAGAATTGAACCAGATTTAAAAATAAAGAATTTTTTTGAGAATAATAGTTATGAGAGCAATAAAAAAATTGAATTAGAAAACTTATCTTTTTACTATAAAGACAAAAATTTTGATGACTATAAAAATTATATATTTGATAAAACTAATTTAGAAATATCATTTAATTCAATTACCGGAATTGTTGGAACATCTGGCTCCGGAAAATCAACTTTTATAAGTCTTATATGTGGTTTTCTAGAACCGCACAAAGGGAACTTGAAAGTTGGTGAAGATAAGTTTGAGAATATATCTCAAATTAATAAATATATTGGTTATGTTTCGCAGCATACAAATTTGATAGACGATAATATTGTTAAAAATATATGTTTAGAAGAGGATGAAAATAAAATAGATATTAAAAAGGTAAATCATTTAATTGAGTATTTAGAACTAGATAAAGTAATTAATAAATTTCCCAAAGGTATAAGTACTAAGCTTGGTGAGCAAGGTTTAAAATTTTCTGGAGGACAAAGACAAAAAATTGCAATTGCAAGAGCTTTATACTTAGAAAGAAAAATATTAATATTTGATGAATCAACAAGCTCATTAGATAGCATTAACGAAAAATTAATTTTTGATTTAATAAATAAAATTAAAAAAGATAAAATAGTTATTTTCATTTCTCATAGACCCTCAATCTACTCTTTTGCAGACAAAGTCTATGAAATTATAAATAAAGAATTTGTTTTAAAAAAATAATTTATGAATTTATTTTTCAAAGAGAGAAAAATTGTTTCTAAAGAACCATTTCTTTTTTTAAGTTTGCCTTTGGCATTAGCATGCATGATTTTTATAAT
>MDTB01139129.1_pt1 | contig 27415 bp, 17 predicted proteins | sample 811161 | NCBI WGS metagenome assembly MDTB01 (sample SAMN05326650, study PRJNA326480) | marine metagenome | isolation source: seawater | place: Mediterranean Sea | collected 2009 | reverse complement strand
TTCTAAATATAATTATTATACTGATTTAGTTTTGTTACAAGCTCAGTCTTTTTACCAGCTTGAAAATTTTGACCCAGCTATAGCTTACTTCGAGGAATATAAAGACTTGAAAGACACTTTAACATTGAGCCAAATTTATCAAATCGGTTTCTCTTATTACCAGAAAGGATTATATGGCTTTGCAACAAATCATTTAAATAAAATACTAACATCAAATAATGATAGTATTTTGCAGTATGCTTTTTATTATTTAGCAGATTGTTATCGAAAAAGCAATAAGCATAATGAAGCAATGAATGCTTTTCGATCTGCATCCTTATTGTCAGTTGATTCATTGATTCAACATGATGCATCGTATCAATTTACACTTTTATGTTATGAGCAAGATAATCCACTTTATAACCCTATCAATTGTTTGTCAGATTTTATTGACAACTATCCAAATTCAAAATATATAGATGAAGTATATAGTTGTTTAGCAAATATTCATCTAAATAGTTTAAACTATAAGCAAGCAATTATTGCTTTAGAAAAAAGTAAGTTAAAATATCTAAGTAATAAGTTGCAATATCAAAAAATATGTTTTTTTAGAGCAGTTCAACTATTTAATGATGGTTTGTATAATGAAGCAATTCCTCTTTTTGACAAATCCATTAATTTAGGTATTAAGAATGAATTATATTATGAGGCTTATTTTTGGAGGGCTGAAACATTTTACGAATTAAATGATTATAATAATGCCCTTTTATCATATAAGAAATTAAAGTTAGATACTCCATTATATATTAAATCTCTATATAGTCAAGCTTATTGTTATTTGAAGCAAGAAAATTATTATAATTCAATCCAATTTTTTGTAAAGGCTTCTGCGAATTCTAGAGACTCATTATTATTACATGATATATATGTAAGAACTGGTGATAGTTATTTTCAACTAGGCAAGTATCAATCGGCTGCTGAATTTTTTAATAAAAGTTTAGATGTTGGTGGTTTTCAAAGTGCTTATGCAGCATATCAAAGGTCTACTTCATATTTATTGTTAGAAGATTATAATAATGCTATAGAGTCATTTAATTATCTTCTCACTAATTTTCCAAATTCTAATTACATTGATGATGCAATTTTTGATTTGGGTAATATCTACATTTTAACTCAAAACTTTCAATATGCAGTAAGTTCCTTCAATAGAATTGCTAAAGAATTCCCCAATAGTTTGTTTTTTGGTATGTCAAAATTAAAGTTAGGATTAGTTTTTTATATGCAAAAAAAGGATGAGCAAGCTATTGAAATACTTAAAAATGTACTTGTGGAATTTCCAAATTCTAATATTTCGGAACAAGCATTAAGTATTATTAAGAATATTTATAATGAGGTGGGTGAGGCAGATAAGTTTTTAGATTTAATTAAAAACATTAATCATGATTATTCTAAATCAGAATTAGATTCATCAACTTATTTTTCTGCAGAATTACAATACATGAAAACCAATTATAAAACAGCTATTGGTTCGTTTAAGAATTATTTGTCTTATTATCCTCAAGGCTTATTTTCTTTAGAGGCTAATTACTTTTTATATAAATCTTATTTTCAAGTAAATGAATTGCAAGAAGCATTAAAATACTTAACTATTATAGTTGCTGAAAAGGAAAATAAATACACTATTGAGAGTGTAGCATCTCTTGCAGAAATTTCATTTACTTTACAAAAGTATATTTCATCAGAAAAATACTATAGTCAATTACTTAAAATATCAAAAACGATAGATACAAAGCAAATTGCAATTTTAGGTCTTTTAGAATCTAAATTTATGTTGTATAAATACAACGATGTAATTAAAACAATTAATAATTTTGTAGAAGAAGATTTCTTTTCTGGAAAAAAAGAATTAAGAATACGTTATTTAAATGCAATTTCTTTATATAAAGTTAATCAAAATGAAAATGCTCTTTTTGAGTTTAATTGGCTAATTAATAATACTGATGGTACTTTGAAAGCAGAATCTTATTATTACAAGTCATTAATTTTATATAATCAAAAAGAATATCTTGAGTCCCAAGATGTTATTTTTGAATTAATAAATGAATTACCTGGATATGAAATGTGGATAAATAATGCTTTATTCCTTTTAGCTAAAAATTATCTAGCTAACAAAGATTTATTTCAAGCCCAGCATGTTTTGATGGAGTTAAAAAAGAAAACCAATGACAATGAAATGTTAAATAAAATTGAATTATTATTAATTAATAATTTTGATAAATCTGAAAAAGATACAATTCAAGATAATAAATGAAAATCAAATACTTAAATATATTATTATTACTAACATGTCTTGTTTTTTCTCAAGATGATAAACTCAGGTTTGAAACAATTGATGTATTTAAAAATTATTCACCAATTATTGCTAATAGCATTAAAATTAATACACAGCCTATTTATAATGACACCTTAAAAGAAAAAATCATACCCAATAAACCAATTCTTCCTAGAAATATTGTATTGCGAGAATCGGTTGATTTTAAAAACTCTTCTAAATACTTTGTAGATGGTTTAAGTGCTTATTTTGGAAATTATTCGTCTATTAAAATGGGTACACATAGTTTTTTTTCTACACGGTTTCACTATAATAATGGGCTTTCAGTACGTCATAATTCAGGTGTTTATCTAGAGTTATCTTCTGAAGACTATGGTTTTCAAAGTCCATATTATAAAAAAAATAACGGTGAATTTACAAGAGTTATTCAACTATACTCTAACAGGTTCTTAAAAGACAAACTTTTCAAAACAAATTTGAAAATTCAAGGTATATCTGGTTTATACTGGGGAGGTTTAAATAATATTAATGTAGAAAATATTGCTTCATACAATATTAGTAGTATTGATCTGTCAAATACTTTAGTGAGCAATTCATTAAATAGTTTTTTTAAATCTGCTAATTTTAAATTAAATGTTTTTAACAATAACTACTATAGGTCGGAATTTAGAATAATATCTAATCTTAATTTACAAACTACTAAATCATTAAAAAAGTATTCTATTTATCTTTCGGGTGAATTAATCAACTCTGATTTTGACGATATCAATCAGTTAGCTATTATTCCTGAAAATTCCAATGTTAATTGTTTTACTGTTAATGATATTAACCAAAACTCATTGTTTGATTTATTTTTTAACTCCAATTTTTTATTAAGCGGGAATAGTATTGTTGATTATAAAGCAGGAGTGAGTTTATTTTATGGTAAGCTATCAAGTAACCCTAAATCAAATTATGTAATATCTCCTAACTTGAAATTTCTAAAAAAAATAGACGAGTCAAAGATTTTAACTTTTGAATTTGATAATGAATTAAAATATCATTCTTTTAATGATTTATTTAACGTGATTCCTTTTATTAATCCTTATTCTAGGAATTTCCTTACGCAGGAATTGAAAGCTAGTTTTTCATATACGCATTTATTAACTAGGAGTTTATCAATCTACAATATTGTTAGTTATAATCATATTCAGAATAGAGCAGTACCCTTTTTGTATGATTTATATGATAATAGCATGATGAATCCTATAAATTTGTATTTAACTAATTTGGATGGTTTCGATTTTATGTCCTCTTTAGCTTGGAGTAGAGTGAAATATGATTTTTTATTGTCATTTCATCTTAATTCTTTAAAATCTAATAAATTTCAAAATATATCATTTATAGCAAACAAAATCAATTCTACTTTCATATTTAAATTTTTTAATAGTATTAATATTATTGCCGATTGCTATTACAGAGGAGATTCAGATGTGTTAAGGTTTTTGCCATCCGCTGACAATAACTATTCACATGTTATATTGCCCTCTTATGTAAGTGCTAATCTAAGTGTTAGATATATGCTTAAAAATATGATTTTTTCTTTGAATTTACGCAATTTGTTAAATGTCAGATATAATGTCTTTGATGGTTATCTTGATGATGATGGCTTTAAATTAAAATTCGGTTTTTCATATAGATTCTAATTGTTAATAATTATATATTTTTTGTAAAAAAAAACAATATATATTTAGTATATTTAAATACTAAGATATATCAAGAAATTATGGATTTAGACAATCAAAATCAAAACCAGTATTCTGCTGGTAGTATACAGGTATTAGAGGGCTTAGAAGCCGTTCGAAAAAGGCCAGCTATGTACATTGGAGATGTAGGTCAAAAGGGTTTACACCATCTAGTATATGAAGTTATAGATAATTCTATAGATGAAGCATTAGCAGGTCATTGCACTCATATTAATTGTTTTATAAATGAGAATAATTCAATTACAGTTTCAGATAACGGTAGAGGAATTCCGACCGGAATGCATGAAAAAGAAGGTCGTTCTGCGTTAGAAGTTGTAATGACTGTTCTTCACGCGGGTGGTAAATTTGATAAGGATTCTTATAAAGTTTCTGGTGGATTACATGGGGTAGGAGTGTCTTGTGTAAATGCACTTTCTTCAAATTTAAGGGTTGAAGTTCATAGAGATGGTAAAATATTTGAACAAGAATATAAAATTGGATCCCCTCAATATGATGTCCGTGAAATTGGAAAAACTGATAAAACCGGTACTTTTGTTACTTTTCAACCAGACTCATCAATTTTCGAGGACATAGTTTATAATTATGATATTTTAGTAGCTAGATTAAGAGAATTGGCATTCTTAAATAAAGGTATTCATTTGTCCATTACCGACAAAAGAAGAAAAGATGAGAAGAATGAATTTATAAAGCAAGCTTTTTACTCTGAAAGAGGATTAAAAGAATTTGTTGAATTTCTTGATGCAACAAGAGATTCTATATTGTCAAATGTTATTTATATTGATGGTGAGAAAGATGGAATTCCTGTTGAAGTAGCAATGGTGTATAATACATCTTATACTGAAAATGTTTTTTCTTATGTTAATAATATCAATACTCATGAGGGAGGTACACATCTTTCAGGATTTAAGAGAGGTCTCACCAGAACTCTTAAGAAATATGCAGACGAATCAGGTTTGTTGAAAAAAGTAAAATTTGAGATTTCTGGCGATGATTTTAGAGAAGGACTAACTGCAATTATTTCGGTAAAAGTTATGGAGCCACAGTTCGAGGGACAAACTAAAACTAAATTAGGAAATAAGGAGGTAACTACTGCTGTTTCACAATCAGTAAGTGATATGCTAAACTTTTATTTAGAGGAAAATCCTGAACAAGCAAAGCGTATTGTACAGAAAGTAATTTTAGCTGCAACAGCCAGAAATGCTGCGACTAAAGCTAGAGAGATGGTTCAGAGAAAAACTGTTATGTCATCTACTGGCTTACCTGGAAAACTTTCAGATTGTTCAGAAAAGAATCCAGAATTATGTGAAATTTTTCTTGTTGAGGGTGATTCTGCTGGTGGAACTGCCAAACAAGGAAGGGATAGAGCCTTTCAAGCTATTTTACCACTTAGAGGAAAAATACTAAATGTAGAAAAAGCGATGCCTTATAGAGTTTTTGAAAATGAGGAGATTAAAAATATGTTCACTGCTCTTGGTGTTTCTGTTGGAACTGAAGATGATGAAAGAGCATTAAACTTGGATAAATTAAGATATCATAAAATTGTTGTTATGTGTGATGCTGATGTTGATGGAAGTCATATTGCAACACTAATTTTAACTTTTTTCTTTAGATATATGAAAGAACTCGTTGAGTCGGGTTATGTGTATATTGCCACTCCTCCCTTATATCTTGTTAAAAAGGGTTCTAATCAACGGTATTGTTGGGATGATCAAGAAAGAGATCGTGTCGTTGAAGAGTTAAAAGCTGGTAAGGATGTTAAAGTAGGTATTCAACGTTATAAAGGATTGGGTGAGATGAATGCATCTCAGTTATGGGATACTACTATGAATCCAGATGATAGAACTTTACGTCAGGTAACAATTCAAAATGCTGCTGAAGCTGATAGGGTGTTTTCTATGTTGATGGGTGATGATGTTCCACCAAGAAGGGCATTTATTGAAGAAAATGCAAAATATGCTAAAATAGATGTTTAAATAAGAATGACGTTATTTTGCCATTATTATATGTCCCACTTCTTCTTTTTTCATGCCTAAATTTGTTTGGTAAACAACCTTATAACTATAAACATCTGATGGGAATAGTGCTCCATTTTCTTGTTTACCGTTCCACCCTTGACTGTAATTAATAGTTTCAAATATTTCGTTACCCCAGCGATCGAAGATAGTTAGCTTATAAGTGCTTATATCTATATTTAGTAGAGAGGGTGAAAATGTGTCATTTGTTCCATCATTATTTGGAGTAAAGATATTGGGAGTATATGCATAAAAATCTTGTAGAACTTTTATTTCCTTTGTAATTTGATCTTCACAATTATAAGCATCAATTATATTAAGGGTAGCATAGTAAATACCAGGTTCAGTGTATAAATGTGATGGATTTTGTTCATTAGAATTATTGCCATCTCCAAAATCCCAGTTCCAAGAAATTATATTATTATCAATTGACAGGTCTGTAAATAGCACAGGGTCATTAGATAATGAAAATTCATATTCATCAAGGAAAAAATCTGCTTGTGGAGCTGAATTTATAGAGATTAATTCTTGTATGTCGCAGTTTAAAGCATCAAAAGCCGTAATTAAATAGTCACCACTTTCTAGTTCATTAAAAACTCCAGTTGTATTAATTTCTATAGTTTGATTATTAGAACTTAATTCAAATAAATACTCTGGTTGTCCACCAAAAGCAGTTACGTTTATTGTTCCATTATTATTAATGCATTCTGAAGTTGATGTTTCAATAGTCATAGCTTCATTCTCCCCAATTTCAATAGATAAACTTGCTTCACATAAGTTTTGATCTGTAACAATTACAGTATAATTGCCACCTGAAATTTGATTAATATCTTCATTGTTTGAAGAGAATCCGTTGCCATTGGACCATAAATATGAGTAGTTTGGGGTTCCACCAATTACCGATATGTTTATGAAACCGTCTTGTGCATTGTCACAACTTACACCATTATTATCATCTAAATCAACTATTAATTCGGGAACATCTTCTATAGAAAAAAAGATTTCATCACCACTAACTAAACAATCATTATTGTCAATTACTGTGTAATAGTAGTTTCCGGAGTTTAAATTATCAAAAATAATTGAGTTACCAATTTGAGAAGCAAGATTCGAGTTATTATCATTTCCAATAAATGTAGAATAGGGGGGTGTTCCTCCGAAAATTTCAATTTGAATTGATCCTTCCGATCCATTAAAGCATAATACACCATTTGTAGAGTTAGTAGTATTGATTTCTTCAGGTTCAACTAATTCATACAAAATATCATTACTAGAACATTCGGTTTCAGTATCTATCATATTAACAAAGTATAAGCCTGCTGATAAAGATGAGAATGTATATGTTTGAGATGTTTCTACAGACTGTATAACAGTCATATTTTCATCATATATGATAAATATCCAGTTTCCTTCATTTGGGGCATTTACTTCAATATTTCCGTCATTTGCTTGATAACACAATATTTCACTTTCTTCGCCGCTGAATGTAAGATCTTCAAATGAAATATTTACATCATCGCCTTCGATTCCACCTTCAAAACCGCACCAGTCACCTGCATCTCCGCATAAAGACGCACCGGCAGTGTATGTTACATTCCCTCCAGGAATTACAGTAATTTCACCTCCGGTTCCGATTAAATTTCCAAACTCATCTTGCCAAATTATATCTGTTCCAGCTACTGCAGGTGCAAATTCAATATCTTCAATTATATATTCATCATTTCCGCTAGGCGTGAAACGCCATCCATCATCTTCACAAGTCCACTGATTAGGATAATTTCTTGTAATTCCATCTAAACCTGTAACAACATGAGCAATTGTTCCATCTTCATTATGTAATCCATGAATTGCAGATCCCTCGTTCCAAGTTGTACATAAAACTTTTTGAGCTATATGTGTTTCAATTACATTTGTTGTTTCATATAATTTAATTTGACTTGAGTAGCAAATGTCAGTACACGAAAACATAGGGATTCCACAGAATGAGGCGATAAAAACTCTGTAAGGTGCTTCTCCTGTAGTAGCATATTGAATAGTTCCGTTACCATTAGCTCCGGGATAAATGTCTTGCCAAGGACATAAGATTGAATTATATGTTTCAGGTTCTAAATTTGTTGGGATAGCTGCATCAATTGTCCAATCTGAATAACCTCCCGCGTTAGCAGTATTAAATGATAAATAATTATTAGATGCCAGTACAACCTGATTGTATGTATTACCATAAAATACAAAGTCAAAGCCCATATTAATAACACTCCCAAAAACATCGTCAGTGTAAATATTTGAGTCAGTTAAATCAACAGCAAAAGATGTTGCTGTTAAAGTTATTTCAGTTTGCCCTTGTTGACCATCACATAGAATAACATCGTCAGAAGCAATAACTTGCGTATAAGCGTAATTAAAACTACCTATTACAATTGATAGTATTATATGAATAATATAGTTTCTCATAATCAACTTTTATTAATTTACACATAAATTAAATGGCAATAATCATACCATGTATACACAATTTACAACTATAATTGAAAATAATTTATATTTTAGCTTTTTAATAAAAAATATAATCTAAAAATATGAAAATTACAGTAGTTGGTGCTGGAGCAGTTGGAGCAAGCTGCGCCGAATATATAGCGATTAAAAACTTTGCTTCTGAAGTTGTTTTGTTAGATATAAAAGAAAACTATGCAGAAGGTAAAGCAATGGACTTAATGCAAACAGCCTCTTTAAATTATTTTGACACTAAAATTGTAGGTAGTACGAATAATTATCAATTAACCTCTAACAGTGATATTGCTGTTATTACCAGTGGAATTCCAAGAAAGCCAGGAATGACTAGAGAGGAGTTAATTGGTATTAATGCTGGAATTGTTAAAACAGTTTCAGAAAATTTAATTAAGTATTCGCCAAATGTAATTTTAATCATCGTTAGTAATCCGATGGATACGATGACTTATTTAACACATAAGATTTCAGGTTTGCCTAAAAATAGAATTATTGGTATGGGAGGCGCATTAGATAGTGCAAGATTTAAATACAGGTTAAGTGAGGCTCTAAATTGTCCTGCATCTGATGTTTCTGCCATGGTTATTGGCGGTCATAGTGATAAGGGCATGGTTCCATTAACAAGGTTGGCAACACGAAACAGTGTGAGTGTTACTGAATTCTTATCTAAAGATGTATTAGATAAAGTCAAAAGCGACACTAAAGTTGGTGGCGCAACATTAACTAAAATGTTGGGAACCTCTGCTTGGTATGCCCCTGGTGCTGCAGTTTCATCTTTAGTTCAATCTATCGCTTGTAATCAGCATAAGATGTTTCCATGTTCTGTTTTTTTAGACGGGGAATATGGTTTATACGATTTAGCAATTGGCGTACCAGTTGTGTTGGGTAAAAAAGGAGTGGAAAAAATAGTTGATATTAACTTAAATGCTGAAGAAAATGATCTATTAATTCAATCGGCAAAATCTGTTAAAAAAACAAATGAGTTATTAAGTGAAATGAAGGTTTTTTAATTATTAACTACTATTTTTTTTGTGTAGGTTTGGTTCTCTGTTTTAATTGATACAATATAAATTCCTGATTTGATATTTGAAATTTGATAAATTTCCTTATTTGATGTTATTTTTTTATTTAATATTATTTTACCAAGAATTGAGAAAATAGTTAGAGTGCCATTATTATTTAAGGGCAATTTGATATTAAAATTACCATTGTTAGGATTTGGAAATATTTCTATCTTCTCTAAATTGGTATTTAGACTTGAAATATTAAAACTATTAGCTAAAAATAATTCTAATCCACCACTAGCATTACCTCTAATCACATCAGGTAAATTGTCGTTATTTAAGTCCTGTATTGCAATTTTTGAATGAATGGAATTTGTGTTACTTAATAAGTCATCAGTGATTAAATTAAATTCACTTTCTAAATTTAATATAGTAGTAGATGTATTGTTGTCAACTAATTCAAGATTGTCATACAAAAAAACTTTACCTTGTTCGGTGCCAATAGCTAAGTGGAACTCATTATTAGTCTCAAATATTTGTGGAGCTGTGTATGCTGTTAAATATGTTGGGTCTGCTAAATGAATTCCTCCAAGACTTTTAACCATGATTTCATTTTGGTTTTCATCTAACTCACCGCTTGCTAGCACAGGGGTGTAATCCTCGAACTCAGGATTTGTTAGTGATCCTATATTTTGATAATAATTAATACCATTATAAACTCCGTTATCAATTCCCATACGTTCACCAATAACAAGGTCTAATAATCCATCTCTATTTAGGTCTATTAATTGTGGTGCTGCAAAGCTTCCTACATCGATATTTAATAATTCATAGTCTAAAAAGGTTGGCCATTCAGATAATATTGAACCATCATTTTTAAATAAATATAATTCTCCATTATTATCTCCAATAATCATATCAATATTTCCATCATTATTAATATCACCAAAAGTTGGATGTAATGCTTGTACGCTAGGTAAAATGCCTAAAACAGTTGATATATTAGCAAAATCATCCGTGACAAAATTAAATATAGGATTTTCAATTGTTCCAATATTTTCAAAAATAGATATACTAGAATTATAATTGCCATTGTCAAAATAGCCTTTATTAGCAATTATTAGGTCATTTAAATTGTCATTATTAAGGTCTTTTAAAATTGGAATAGCATTAGATCCTACATCAATCATTGTTTTAACTAAAAAGTCATTTTCAATAAAATTAAATTGAGTTTCACCATCTTCATTTACCCCTGTATTCTCATACAGTAAAATATTTTTGTGATTTTCAGAAACATTAACCCCATTTGGACTTATTATTAAATCTTTTAAGTTATCATTGTTTATGTCCAAATAAAATGCACCTGGAAATTTGGTTAAATCAATAGATTGGTTGTAATTAGGAAAATTTAAGTCTTGATCTGTAATTAATGCTTCTTCTTGAGTCCCGCTATTGTATAACATAACCATATTATCATATGTTAGATCCCCTAATAATAGTTCGAGACTTTGGTTTTTGCTTGTGTTTATATCAAATGCTAATAGTGTTGACCCAGAGTGTCGCGCAAATCTACCACCGTCATTAACCTCATTACAATTATTATCTAAATTAATGGTGACACTATTTGTACTAAAGTCTTCTTGGAATTTTCCCCAGCAATCATCGCTCCTAATTAAATTAATACTATCACTATTTCCAAACATTTGAACAGACTTATTTTCATGAAAATAAACATGATTGCCAGCTGGATTAAAAGTAAGAATATCAATATCATTATCGCCATCGACATCAACAATTGCTGGAATATCTGAACCACTAACATATAGATTGATTGGACCAAATCCTGCGTCAGATGTTAGTATTTTTGTAAAAGTAAATGACAATTCATTATTAGAGTTATTTGTGTATAGTGCAATTGAGGAGTTGAGACTTGTAAAAATATCGACTTTTAAATCTTGATTATAATCTACAAGAAGTGCCCAATCGACTAATTCTGGAAAATTATTTATGTATTCCGGTGCAAATTTGTAGGTATTTGTATTTGCATCGAATAAAAATGTACTTTTTTTATTTCCATTACGCGTACCATTTTTTCCAGACTTATCAAAAACAAATAAATCATTTACACCATTAAGGTCAAGATCAATTTTTGAAAATTGACAAAAATTTAATCCTCCTGCCCAGGGATTTTGTAATTCTTGACCATTTTTATATACGGATATATTATTGTTTTGAATGAAGTCGATTTGGCTATTACAAATCATACTTAATGTGACAAACAGGGTCATCAGTAATGTCTTTTTTTTCATCTTTTTTAGGTTAAAGATTTTTATTAAAGGTACAACAAATCTCTCATTTTATAATCAATTAAAATTCTTTAAAATTGCTTAATTATTATATGTTTCAACTAGTTATTTGAACACATTTATAATATAATTATATACAGCGACTGTTATTTTGTGTTAAAACTTAGTTTCTTTTTTTTATATTTGCGTTCACTTATAATTAAGATTATGAAAAATAGTAACGTTAGAAATTTAATTGGTTTTATTGGTTTTATATTTTTTATCTCTTTTCTTTTTTCTTTGTCCTTTACTTTCGTAGTAAATAGAGAACAAAATAAAGCAGAAGAGTTTGCTAATGGTGATTTTCAATTGGAACAGTATTATTTAGACTCTATAGCAAATGAAGCTGTTTATACACCTTGGTTGTTTTTTGGTCAGAAATCCTGGACTCTTTCAGAATGTCAAGATAGTGAATTAAAATTAGGTCTAGATTTACAAGGTGGAATGAATGTTACTTTGGAGATTTCCATGAAAGACATTTTAATGGCTTTATCAGACAATAGTATTGATCCAATATTTAATCAAGCTTTACAATTAGCTTCTGAACAAGAAAAGGATAGTCAATTAGATTATTTAACGTTATTCGAAAATTCATTTAAAGAACTTAATTCAAATTCACAAATGTCTACTCGATTATCATCTCCAAGAATTTTCGGTAACAAGGACTTAAGAGATAAGATTCCTAGTGATTCTTCTGATGAGGAAGTTATGCGTGTTATAAGAACCGAAGCTGAAGGAGCTGTTGATAGAGCATTTACCGTATTAAGAGCTAGAATTGATAAATTTGGAGTTGCATCCCCTAATATTCAAAAGGCTGAGCGTACAGGTAGAATAATTGTTGAACTTCCTGGTGTTAAAGATGTTGTAAGAGTAAAAAAATTATTACAAAGTGCAGCTGTTTTGGAATTTTGGGAAACATATGATAATACTAGATTATTTAATTTTTTTCAGGAAGTAAATTTTGCATTAAATGATAAATTTGCTGATCAAATTAAAACTGAAAGCAATGAAACAATTCAATCTGACAAAGATGATGATTTAGGTGATTTGGTATTAGATGCTGAAACAAGTGATTCAACATTGCAAAATGTTTTATTTGATGTTCTACAACCTAACGCTGCTATTGATCCAAATACTAATGGCTTGCAGATTATACCTGGTCCAGTTGTAGGTAGTTCTCTTGTTAAGGATACTTCTAAAGTTAATGAATATTTAAAATCTAGTGAATTGATGTCACTAATTCCATCAGAGTTTAGAAATATAAAATTTTTATGGGAAGCTAAGCCATTTGATGACAGCAAAGAAAGATTACGACTTATTGCAGTTAAGTCAAATCGAGAAGATAAGGCTCGTCTTTCAGGCGATGTAATTGTTGATGCTAGTCAAGACATAGATCAGTTTGGTAATCCACAAATTAATATGCGTATGAATAGAACTGGTGCTAGATTATGGCAAAAAATTACCAAAGAGAATATTGGTAATTCGATTGCTGTTGTTCTAGATGACTATGTTTATTCTTTTCCTGTTGTAAACGCAGAAATTTCAGGTGGAAGCTCCGTTATTTCAGGAGATTTTACATTGGACGAGGCTCAGGATTTGGCAAATATTCTTAAAGCAGGTAAATTACCTGCTCCTGCTAGGATAATACAATCTGAAATTGTCGGTCCTTCATTAGGTCAGGAAGCTATTGAGTCAGGTTATAAATCTTTCCTTATTGCTCTTGGTTTTATCCTGGTCTATATGATTTTTTATTACATGCATGCTGGAGTTGCATCTAATGTTGCATTATTGATAAATATGTTCTTTATTTTTGGTGCTCTTTCAGGTTTAGGAGGTGTTTTAACTCTTCCGGGTATTGCAGGTATAGTTTTAACTATTGGTATGTCTGTAGATGCTAATGTATTGATTTACGAGAGGATAAGGGAAGAGATTTCACAGGGAAAAGGATTAACTTTAGCTATCAGGGATGGCTATATGCAGGCATATAGTTCAATTATTGATGCAAATATCACTACATTGCTTACCGGTGTTGTATTGTTTTATTTTGGTTCAGGTCCTATCAAAGGATTTGCAACGACTTTAATTATCGGAATTTTAACTTCTTTATTTTGCGCAATATTCGTTACACGTATTATATTCGAATCTCGCATTAACTCTAAGCGGAAAATTAAATTTTCCAATTTTATTACCAACAATGCTTTTAAAAAGTTAAACGTATCATTTTTGTCTAATCGAAAACGTTATTATTTTTTATCTGCTTTAATCATTTCAATTGGTGTTTTTTCTTTATTTACTAAAGGTTTAAATCAAGGAGTCGATTTTCAGGGCGGAAGAACTTATATTGTAAGATTTGAAAAACCTGTAGTAACAAGTGAATTAAGAAGTAATTTAGGTGAATATTTTGTCTCTGAAAATAATTTAAAGATGTATCCAGAAGTAAAAACCTTTGGTTCAACTAATCAAGTTAAGATAACCACCAATTATTTAATTAATGATTTAGAAGCAGATGAAATTGTAGAAGAAAAATTAAACACAGGTTTATCTGCTTATGATAAATATGAAATAATGAGTTCACAACTAGTTGGTCCAACAATTGCTGATGATATTAAAAGTTCTGCATTTTGGTCAATACTCTTTTCTCTATTTTTGATATTTCTCTATATATTACTGCGTTTTAAAAGATGGCAATATAGTTTAGGAGCTGTAATTGCAGTTTTTCATGATGTACTTATATTGTTATCCATTTTTTCAATTTTTTATGGTTTATTGCCATTTTCTTTAGAAATTGATCAAGCTTTTATAGCAGCTGTATTAACTGTTATTGGATATTCATTAAATGACACAGTAGTTGTCTTTGATAGAATTAGAGAGTATATGGATGTCAAGGTGGGCGAGCCTATTGATGTTATAAATAAGGCATTAAATAGTACATTAAGTAGAACTATTAATACTTCTTTAACTACATTCTTTGTTTTGTTCGTGATTTTTCTTTTCGGTGGTGAGATAGTTAGAGGCTTTATGTTTGCTATAATGATTGGTGTTGTAGTTGGTACTTATTCCTCATTATTTATAGCTTCTCCAATAATGTTTGATACTACCAAAAATAATAATTCATAATTTGCTATTTTGAAATTATTATTATTTAGTCTAGGTTTTGGGGAAATTTTAATTATTTCATTCATTTATCTAATATTTTTTGGCTCTAAAAATCTTCCTCACTTAATGCGTGATTTTGGACGTTTTTTTAATTATTTGAGAAGGTCTATCCACGATTTATACAATGATTTTGACATAAATAATGAGAATTAAAAGAATTATTTCGTCTCTTATTAAAAAAAACATTTATGTTAATAAAAAGTGTCTTATGTTAATAAAAATTAAACACAATAACGAATAATTATATTTTAAAATAATACATTTATGACGTTATGTCTCTTTTATGAGAAGTTTAAACCTTACTAAATTAATTAACTAATGACTCCCTTTAAATTTGAATATATTTGGTTGGATGGATATCAACCAGAAGCAAATCTTAGAAGTAAAACAAAAATTCTAAATTTTAAAGAATTTGATAAAAAAGATCTAGCTAAGTTACCTGATTGGTCTTTTGACGGCAGTTCTACTTTACAGGCAGAGGGAAGCGCTTCTGATTGTGTTTTAAAACCTGTCGCAATTTATGATGATCCAGCTAGATTAGATGCATTTCTTGTGTTATGTGAAGTCTACAATGCAGATGGTAATCCTCACATAACTAATACTCGTGCCAAAATCCCTAATGGTTATGATGATTATTGGTTTGGATTCGAACAAGAATACACATTGATGGACGGTGCACGTCCATTAGGATTTCCCGATCACGGATTCCCTAATCCCCAAGGAATGTATTATTGTTCGGTTGGCAATAAAAATGTTGCCGGTCGAGAAATTGTTGAAGCTCATCTAGATTTATGTTTAGAGGCTGGTCTGAATATTACTGGAATTAATGCTGAAGTTTTATTAGGTCAGTGGGAGTTTCAAGTTTTAGGTAAGAACCCGTATGAGGCAGGAGATGACTTGTGGGTTGCAAGATATTTACTTCATAGAGTTACTGAAGAGTTTGGAGTTGGTATTGAATTTCATCCGAAGCCGGTTCAGGGTGACTGGAATGGTTCTGGTATGCATTGTAATTTTTCAAACGAAAAAATGCGTACTCAGGGTGGAAAAGAATACATAGATGCCATATGTGTTTCTTTAGAAAAAACTCATGACAAACATATTGCTGAGTATGGTTCTGCAAATGAGCAACGTTTAACTGGTTTGCACGAAACTCAATCAATTGATAAGTTTAGTTTTGGCGTTTCAGATAGAGGAGCTTCGATTAGAATTCCAATATCTATGCCGTCCTCAAATTGGAAAGGATATTTAGAAGATAGAAGACCTGCTTCCAATGCCGATCCTTACAGGATTGTTGCGATTATGATTGATACCGTTAGCGGAACTTCTATTTAAGCATCTAATTGAAACATTTTTTTTCTTGTACGAAAATTATTGTTAAATTGCTGTATACTAAAAATTGTGTTCAAAAAAAAAAAAATGAAAAATCAATATCATATACCATTATTAATCATTCTTTTGTTTCTATCCTTTACTAGCTTTAGTCAACAGTCAGGTGACTTTGTTAAAGCTATGAAAGCGTTTGATAATTCTGAGTTTGGCAAAGCGGAGACTATTTTTAAGCGTGCTTACTCGAGATCGGATGATCGTACAGAAAAAAATAAAATTAGTTTTAAGTTAGCTCAGTGCTACTACTTTTTAGGCGATTATAAAAAAGCAGAAACTAATTTTAGAAGAACACTTAAAATGAGGCATGACAACCCTCAAGTTCATTACTATTTAGCAGAATGTTATAAGGGTATGGAGAAGTTTGATAAAGCTAAAGAGCAGTATCAGATTTTTTTAAGTCTTAAGCCTAATGACTCGAAAGGTTTGAAAGCTATGGAGTCACTTCGTTTGTCTCAAGAATGGATTATTGAAGGAAGTAAGTATAGAGTATTAAATGCTGGTAAAATTAATTCACCAGGAAACGATTTTTCACCAGTTTTAAGACCTAAAGCTAAAAAATCTGATTATGAACTTTTTTTCACGTCATCAAGAGATGATGTGCTAGGTAAAAATCAAAATCATCAAACAGGTCAACCTTTCTCTGATATTTTTATGGTTTGTAAAAAAATCCCTAAAAAAGGTGATAAAAAGAAAAGGATAACTTCAAACATTATTCCTGTAGAGTGGGATGTAGAAGGTCTCAATGATACTAAAGATGGATCTAAGCCATTAACTAACTTGATGAACGGCCTTGAAGAAGCTGTTAATTTAAAAAATTCTGAAGAAGGTGTTCTATCATTCAACCCTCGTGGTACCAAAATGCTTTTTACTAGGGCATTGTTTTCAAAAAATCAATACCAAGGTGTAAGAATTTTTTCTGCATCATTTAAAGGCGGTCAATTAGTTCCTGAGCCAGCAGTTATGGAACAAATCCCTGTTGATTCAATTGATGCGAATGGTATTACTGTCCTTATTGATGTTCATGGTCCTGCATATGGGGCAGATGATAAGACTTTATTTTTTTCAGCTGAAATGGAAGGGGGGTTTGGAGGTTCTGATATTTATGTCACAAAATATGATAGGCGAAAAAAATCTTGGGGCAAGCCAGAGAACCTAGGCGAACACATAAATAGTTCTGGTAATGAAGGCTTTGCACATTATAATCGTGAAACAAATAATTTTTATTTTTCCTCTGACGGAAGACTGGGTATGGGAGGATTAGATATATTTAAAGCAGAATATAATCCCTCATCTGATGGTTCTGCGGAAACATTATTTAAAGAGGCAGTTAATTTAAAATACCCTATGAATACTTGTTACGATGATTTTGGTATTGTATTTTTGGATGAGAAGATTGAAAATGAACAAGAATTAAAAGGTTATATTTCCTCTAACAGAGTTGGCTCCAAATGGAAAAGCAAAGGAAATGCGGATATTTATTATTTTGATAAAAAAAGAACTTTTTTCACTTTAGAAGGTCAAGTTGTTGATGTAGAAGATGGTTTGCCAATCAAAATGGCAAAAGTTGAACTAATTGGCCCTTCTTTTAGTAAAATTGTATTGACTGATAACGAAGGTAGATTTAATTTCGGTGACGAAAATTTTGAAGAAAACAATGATTATCGATTAGTTGTTAATAAAGATTGGTTTTTTCAAATTGTAGATACAACCATTACAACTCGTAACTTAATCAATGAAGATATTCAAACTATTAACGAAAAAACCCCTATACATGGAAAAATTTCTGAAAGAATAGGTCATGATGCTTTTGATATGACTCGTAGTCCAATTGAGATGAAAACTATGAGACGTCCTTTAGTTTTAAATAGCGTTTTATTTGATTTAGGTAAATCTGATCTAAGAACCGAATCAAAGGCTGAGCTAGATTCCTTAGCTTCTTTATTAAATAATGATTGGCCTAATGTTGTTGTAGAGTTAAGGTCACATACTGATTTTCGAGGAAGTGATACTCTAAATACTAGACTATCTTATGACCGTGCGTCAAGCTGTGTTGATTATTTAGTGTCAAAAGGTGTTGATTCAAGAAGGTTGATTGCAGTTGGAATGGCTGATACTGAGCCTACAATTTTGGATAATTCTAACCTAGGATTGCCTATAGGTGAATTAAATCGTGAGTATATTATTGGTTTAAAAAAGAAACGTTTGCAAGAATTAGCTCATCAAAAAAACAGAAGGACAGATTTTAAAATATTAAGTGATGACTTCAAGAGCTGGTTAAATGAAAACCCAAATAACACAAAAGAAAATGGTGCTGTTAAAGATGCCTCCATTGATAAGGATGGTAAGATTGTTCCAATGAAAAAATCTACTGGCAATTTTATTCAACAACTTAATTAAAAATCGAGTTTAGTGTTAATTAGATTTGTAATAAAAAAAAGAGTATCCGTAGAGATGCTCTTTTTGTTTAGAATAATTTATGGAAAAGTATTTAGAGAGAGGTGTTTCAGCTAATAAAGAGGATGTACATAATGCAATTAAAAACCTTGATAAAGGTTTATATCCTCAAGCATTTTGCAAGTTAATTCCTGATAATTTATCTGGTGATGATAATTATGTTTTGGCTATGCATGCTGATGGGGCCGGCACAAAATCTTCTTTAGCTTATATTTATTGGAAAAAAACAAATGATTTTTCAGTTTGGAAGGGTATTGCCCAGGACTCATTGGTTATGAATATTGATGACTTACTTTGTGTTGGAGCAATAGATAACTTTATTTTTTCATCTACGATCGGAAGAAATAAGCATATTATTTCTGGGGATGTTATTTCTAGTATTATTAATTCTACAGATGAATTGTTAAACATGTATGGAGAGTGGGGGATTAAAATTTCCTCTGCTGGTGGTGAAACTGCTGATGTGGGTGATCTTGTTAGAACATTGATTCTTGATAATACAATTGTCACAAGAATCCATAAAAATGATATTATTGACAATGCAAATATTCATGAGGGGAATGTAATTGTTGGACTTTCGTCATCGGGACAAACTAGTTATGAATCAGAGTATAATTCTGGGATTGGTAGTAATGGTTTGACTTCTGCTCGACATGATATTTTTAATAAAGATCTTGCTTTAAACTTTCCTGAGAGTTTTGATTCTGCAATTGATCAAAGTTTGGTTTATAGTGGTACAAAATCTTTATTTGACAAATTGGATAATATATCTTTAGGTAAGTTGGTTCTTTCTCCAACTCGAACATACGCTCCGGTTATTAAGGAAGTATTTAGTTTGTATAAAAAAAATATTCATGGTATGATTCATTGTACTGGAGGAGGACAAACAAAAATTTTACATTTCATTAATGATCTTCACATTTATAAAAATAATATGTTTACCCCACCTCCCTTATTTAATTTGATTAAAAATGAATCTGGTTCATCATGGAGTGAAATGTACAAAGTTTTTAATATGGGACACAGAATGGAGCTATATGTTGATAAAAGTTCTGCAAAGGATATTATTAAGATTGCAAACTCATTTAATTTAGAGGCAAAAGTTATTGGATACGTAGAGCGTGCAGTTGGTAAGAAATTAACTATTGAATCTCCAGGTGGAACATTAGTTTATTAAGTTATGATAGACAAATTAAATGCAATAAAAGATCGATTTATTGAGGTTTCCGAGTTAATTGTTCAGCCGGAAATTATATCGGATATGCAAAACTACATAAAACTAAGTAAGGAGTATAAGGATCTTGAACCAATTGTTGAAAAAATTAACCAGTATATAAAAATTATTGACAATATAAGTGAAGCAAAAGATATTTTAAAAAATGAAGAGGATTTGGAACTCAAGGATTTAGCAAAGGCTGATTTAGATGAGTCTTTAGATTTAAAGGGTATTTTAGAAGAAGATGTTAAATTATTATTAATACCAAAAGATCCAGACGATTCTAAAAATGCTGTAGTTGAAATTAGAGCAGGTGCTGGTGGAGATGAAGCTAGTATTTTTGCTGGAGATTTGTTTAGGATGTATACTAAATTTATTGACTCTAAGAAATGGAAGCAAGAATTAATGGATGTTAGTGAAGGTGTTTCTGGAGGTTTTAAGGAAATTGTATTTAGTGTTAGTGGCGCAGATGTTTATGGTATATTAAAATATGAGTCAGGTGTTCATAGAGTACAAAGAGTCCCTCAAACTGAAACGCAGGGAAGAGTTCATACTTCAGCAGCTTCAGTAGTAGTTCTCCCAGAAGTTGAAGATTTTGATATTGAATTAAAAGAGAATGATATTAAGAAGGAAACATATTGTTCCTCAGGTCCTGGAGGTCAGTCAGTAAATACTACATATTCAGCCGTACGTTTAACACATGTTCCAACTGGGGTAGTTGCTCAATGTCAAGATCAAAAATCTCAAATAAAGAATTACGCTAAGGCATTGAAAGTTTTAAGATCTAGAATTTACGAAATAGAATTAAAAAAACGAACTGAAGAGATTGCAGGCCAGAGAAAGACCATGGTTAAAACAGGAGATCGTTCAGATAAAATACGTACATATAATTATCCGCAAGGTCGTGTTACAGATCATCGCATTAACCTTACACTTTATTCTCTTACAGAAGTAATTAATGGTGATATTAGTAAATTGATTGAAGAGTTAAAAATTGCAGAAAATGCAGAAAGACTAAAAGCTGGTTAAATGAATTTAAAAAAAATAATTAGTAATATTTGTAGCAAAAAATCCTTTTTATGTGTTGGTTTAGACCCTGTTTTAGATCTAATGCCAAAACATTTGCTAAAGGAAGATGATCCTGTTTTTCAGTTTAATAAACATATTATTGATGCAACAAAGGATTTGTGTGTTGCATACAAACCTAATTTAGCTTTTTATGAAAAACTTGGTCCATTGGGAATTAAAAGTTTAAAAAAAACAATTGATTACATTCCTGAAGATCATTTTGTAATTGCTGATGCAAAAAGATCGGACATTTTTAATTCCGCTAAAATGTATGCTGATACTTTTTATGATTATTTTGGTTGTGATGCTGTTACTGTTTCTCCTTACATGGGAGTTGATGGTGTAAAACCTTTTTTAAGAAAAAATAAATGGGTTATTTTGTTAATTGCAACTTCTAATGATAGTGCCTTTGAAGTGCAAAATACAATTACACAATCAGGTGATCCTTTTTATTTAGATTTGGTTAATAAGTCATTGAAATGGTCTGACTCTAATAATACTATGTTTGTTGTTGGTGCTACACGTCAATTAGAATTGTCACTTGTACGAAAGAAGGCACCTAACCATTTCTTTTTAGTCCCTGGTGTCGGCGCTCAAGGTGGTGATTTAAAAACTGTATGTAATAATGCTATGAATGACACATGTGGTGTGTTAATTAATATGTCAAGATCTATAATATACGCAGATAAAAGTAAAGATTTTTATAAGTATTCTAGGGAAATTTGTTTAAATACTCAAATTCAAATGGAAGGTATTTTAAAAAGAAAAAAAATAATTTAATTTGGTGTCTTATAAAATTTTAATTACTGGTGCAAATGGTTTAGTAGGAAAAGCATTAAGATCATGTTTGTTGAAATATAACTATAATGTCATTGCATCTGGTTTGGGTAATGATCGTTTTAGTATATTAGGTGGTGTATATGAGGAGCTTGATACTACCTCTTTAGATAGCTGTGAAATAATAATTAATAGATATAGACCTGATGTTATTATTAATGCCGCTGCTTTAACAAATGTTGATGAATGTGAAAAGAGTAAAAAATCTTGTATTAGAATAAACACAAACAGTGTTTTAAATTTTATTCCTCTTGTTGAAAAATATGGTATTCATTTTATTCAACTTTCTTCTGATTTTGTTTTTAGTGGTAAAAAGGGAGGTTATAATGAAACGGATGTTTGTGCTCCGGTAAATTACTATGGTTCTTCCAAGTTAGAAACAGAAATATTATTATTAAAAAAGTTATCTAATTTTACAGTTTTAAGAACTTCATTAGTATACTCGGGAGATAATTCTAGATCTAATTTCTTATATTGGGTGAAATCAAGTTTGGAAAAAAAAATAGAATTACAAATAGTTAATGATCAATTTAGAACACCTACTTTTGTAGTTGATTTAGAACAGGCAATATTAAAAGTAATTAATATGAAAAAATATGGAATTTATCATATATCAAATGGTGAGCGTCTTTCTGTTTATCAGATTGTTTGTACTATTGCAAAGCATTATAATTATAATATGAACTTAATTAATAAAACTAATTCAAAAGAATTAAGTCAAATAGCTAAAAGGCCCAAAGATTCCAGTTTATTGATTGACAAAGCAATCAATGACATAGATTTTAAGCCTACAGGTTTGTTACAATCTTTAAAATTATTATCATGAAATATTTTTTTAAATATATTATTATTCTAACAATCGGTTTTTTTATTTCTAGTAATTTACTAGCAAAATCTAATTTATCAGTTGAATCAATTAAAGAGACAATAACTAAGGAATATTCTTATACTGCCATTAAGGGTTTAGATATGAATATAGGGCCCTCAGATTTTATTGTTTTTCATAAGGATGGGGCATTTGAATATAAGGTTAGCAATATAATAGCTTCTGGCACATGGTTAATTAAAGAAATTCCTGGTTTTAATCCTGTCATACATTTAAATTATTCATTTCCTAACGATACATTAAGGGTTTTTGAAGTTAATCATATTACTAATAATAAGTTAGTTTTAATTGAGGACAATAAAGTATTTGAATTGTCTCATGGTTTTTCAAATAAAATAAATTTATTTTCTAATAATATAAATAATACATTTGAACCTGTTGTACAAGTAATTGGCAGTGTAATTTTCTTTGATATAACAAAGGTCATCGGTTTAGATAAAAATATTCCTTTCATTGTTATTTGGTTGGTTTTTGGTGCTATTTTCTTTACTCTTAAAATGCGTTTTATAAACTTTAAAGGTTTTAAACTTGCCATATCATTAGTTAAAGGAGATTATGATGACCCTAATAATAAAGGGGAGGTTTCCCATTTTCAGGCTCTAACAACTGCTTTGTCTGGCACAGTTGGTCTCGGTAATATTGCTGGTGTAGCTATTGCTATCAGTTTAGGTGGTGCTGGTGCTACTTTTTGGATGATTGTAGCTGGTCTTTTAGGTATGTCTTCAAAATTTGTTGAGTGTACTTTAGGAGTTAAATATAGGCATATAAGTTCTGATGGGGTAGTTTATGGAGGGCCTATGTATTATCTGAGAGATGGGTTGGCAAAAAGAAACTTAAAACTTACAGGTAAGTTTTTAGCAGTATTATTTGCAATACTGTGTGTTGGAGGTTCTATAGGTGGTGGAAATATGTTTCAAGCTAATCAAGCATTTTCAGCGATTAAGGGGATTTTTCCAAGTTTATCTAATCTTGGACCAATTTTTGGAATGGTATTTGCCTTTCTTGTGGGATTTGTTATTATTGGTGGTATAAAAAGTATTGCAAAGGTAACTGAAAAAATAGTTCCTTTTATGGCAGTTGTATATGTCGGTGCATCAACAATTATTATTTTAATGCATTTTTCAGATATTGGTTTTGTTATATCTGAAATCATCAGTGGTGCATTTACTCCAGAAGCCGGTTTAGGTGGAGTTGTAGGGGTTTTAATTACTGGTTTTAAAAGAGCTGCCTTTTCAAACGAAGCAGGCGTTGGTTCAGCTTCAATTGCTCATTCTGCAGCTAAAACAAAAGAACCTGTTTCTGAAGGAATGGTTGCTTTATTAGAACCATTTATTGATACGGTAGTAATTTGTACAATGACGGCTTTTGTAATTATTATAACAGGTAATTATGAAAATGTTGATGGTTTAGGAGGTTCGGAATTAACGTCTCAAGCATTTGGGAGCGTGATATCTTGGTTTCCTTATTTATTAACACTTGCAATTCTTTTATTTGCATTTTCCACAATGATTTCATGGTCTTATTATGGGCTAAAATCTTGGACCTTTTTATTTGGTACTAGTAAGATATCAGAATTAAGTTATAAAATTATGTTTATGGTATTTGTAGTGATTGGATCCTCAGTAAGTTTAGGCGCTGTAGTAGATTTTTCTGATATGATGATTTTAGCAATGGCATTCCCCAACATAATTGGAATGTTAATTATGTCAAATGAAGTCAAATTAGATTTACGTAATTATATGCAAAAAATTAAAAATGGTACTATAAAAAAATTTAAATAACAATGGACTTTAATTACTCTGAAAACCAAAAGCTTATTAGCCAAACAATTACCGATTTTTGTAAAAGAGAGATCTATCCAAATATGATGAAGTGGGATGAGGATCAATATTTTCCAATTCATGTATTTAAACAACTTGGTGAATTAGGTATGTTAGGTGTGCTTGTTCCCACTAAGTATGGTGGAAGTGGGTTAGGATATAACGAATATGTTACTATAATTTCAGAAATAGCAAAAGTTTGTGGTTCTATCTCACTATCTGTTGCTGCTCATAATTCATTATGCGTTGGTCATATTTTAAAATTTGGAAATGAGAAACAAAAAATGAAATGGTTGCCAAAATTATCTTCTGGAGAATATTTGGGTGCATGGGCATTAACTGAAACTGGAACTGGTTCAGATGCAATGAGAATGGATACTACAGCAGTTAAGAAAGGTGATAAGTGGATTATAAATGGTACTAAGAATTGGATTACACATGGTATAAGTTCGGATATTATTGTTACTATGACAAGGACTGGAGAAAAAGGTGATTCTAGAGGAATATCTGTATTTGTTGTGGACAGAAAAAACCCTGGTGTTAAATATGGGAAAAAAGAAAATAAATTAGGTATGCGAGCATCTGAGACATCTGAAGTTATATTTGACAACTGTGAGGTTAATGATTTTAATCTAATTGGCAAAGAGGGAGAGGGGTTTATTCAGGCTATGAAGGTTTTAGATGGAGGGCGTATTTCTATTGCTGCATTATCCCTGGGGATTTCTAAAGGTGCTTATTTAGCTAGTTTACATTATTCAAAAGAAAGAAAACAGTTTGGTAAATCAATATCTAATTTCCAGGCCATATCATTTAAGTTAGCTGACATGTATTTGGAAATTGAAGCTAGTGAAATGTTAATTTATCAGGCTTGTCAGTTAATTATGAACAATAAGTCAGTTACCAAGGAGAGCGCCATGGCAAAGTATTATAGTTCAGAAGCGTGCGTTAAAATTTCTAATGAAGCTGTTCAGATTTTTGGAGGTTATGGTTATACAAAGGATTTTCCAGTTGAAAAGTTTTATAGAGATTCTAAACTATGTACTATTGGAGAAGGTACATCAGAAATTCAAAAATTAGTTATTTCTAAGCACTTAATTTGATATTCATTAAAAAAGTACTAAATTCGCATCTTTAAATATTTTTATTAATGATAATTATACCTGTAAAAGAAGGCGAGTCTATTGACAGAGCTCTTAAAAGATTTAAAAGAAAATTTGACAAAGTTGGTACGTTGCGTGAAATTCGTGGTAGAAAGACTTTTGTTAAAAAGTCTACTCAAAGAAGAGAAGAGTTACTAAAAGCAAAGTATTCTCAAGCTTTTGTTAATTCTCAAGAAAAATAAAGATACTTCGCTTTTTAAGAACCAAATTTTCATTAATCCTTGATTAGTTTTCTTAATTTTCAATTTTACTTTTGTTATGTTACTTGTAAAATTTAGAAATTACCTTGAGAATGAACGTAATTACTCAGTACACACCATTACTGCGTACGAAAATGATATTTCATCTTTTTATAAATTTCTTGATCTTAATGTCGAAAGTCCTTCGTTAGTAACTGTTAAGCAAATTAGATCATGGTTAGTAGAATTAAAACAGCAGGAAATATTAGCAAAAACAATTAATAGAAAATTAAGTGCACTTAAAACTTATTTTAAATTTTGTCAACGAGAAAAACTAGTGCTTTATAACCCTGTTTTAATGATAAAATCATTAAAAGAAGATAAGAAATTGCCTATTGTTATGTCACAATTATCTCTTAAAAAATTATTTGATTCTGATAATATTTTTTCAAATGATTTTAAAGGTACACGTGATAGGTTGATGTTGGAATTATTTTATCAAACCGGCATTAGATTGTCAGAGTTGATTAATATTAAAATCAATGATTTTAATATTAATGAAAAAAATGTAAAAATATTAGGAAAAAGAAACAAGCAACGACTGATTCCTTTGGTAAATTCTATTATTTTTTTATTCAAGGAGTATAATGAATTTAGGAGTCAGTTAAACATGTCTAGTTCATTTTTATTTTTAACTGAAAAGGGTAAGAAAACATATCCTAAACTGATTTATAGAGTTGTAAATCATTATTTATCTTTGGTTAGTAGTGTTAGTAAAACAAGTCCCCACGTATTAAGACATGCATTTGCAACTCATTTGTTGAATAATGGAGCTGATTTAAATGCTATAAAAGAGTTGTTGGGTCATTCTTCCTTATTATCAACACAAGTTTATACACATATTTCAAGTGATAAAATCAAAAATGTATACAAAAATTCACATCCAAGAGGTTAGTTGTGGTAGAAAAATGAAAAAAAAAGGGATTTATTCTTTGTAAAAGAAAAATGTTTTAATAAATTTGCACTCCCTTAATAGTATAGGTTTGTTTTTTTATCTGTTATTTAGGGTTGTTTTTTGAAATTTTGAATTGTGGATGTGTAGTTGGGTTTTTTGATGTTATTGAAGTCCGTGTTGATATTTTGCCGATGTAGCTCAGCTGGCTAGAGCAGCTGATTTGTAATCAGCAGGTCGTGGGTTCGAGTCCCTCCATCGGCTCGATTCAATTAAGGTTGAAATAGGGGGAATACTCAAGCGGTCAACGAGGGCAGACTGTAAATCTGCTGGCTTAGCCTTCAGAGGTTCGAATCCTCTTTCCCCCACAATAAAAATA
>MDTB01006690.1_pt1 | contig 27424 bp, 26 predicted proteins | sample 811161 | NCBI WGS metagenome assembly MDTB01 (sample SAMN05326650, study PRJNA326480) | marine metagenome | isolation source: seawater | place: Mediterranean Sea | collected 2009 | reverse complement strand
TGTTTTTTCAATTTTAAGATTTTTTATTAAATTTTTAAATTCATTTTCGTCAAAAAATAATTTCATTGTGCTTTTTGTAAGATTATTTTGATTAATAAAATGGTCATCAACTTTGCAAATAACATCTACAATCGCATTACCTATTCCTAAAATTTTCATAATTAAGCTTTCTTGGTTTTTATTGGTTTTTTTCTGTTAGGATAACAACTAGTACAGATTTTACAAGTTAAACCATAACATTCTCTAGCTTTACAATATTCTCTTCCGTAATAAATAATTTGCAAATGAAGCTTGTTCCAGTTTTTTTTAGGAAATAATTTCTTTAGATCTTTTTCAGTTTGTACAACATTTCTACCATTTGATAGGCCCCATCTTTGGGCTAAACGATGGATATGCGTATCAACAGGAAAAGCTGGAATACCAAATCCTTGAGACATTACTACACTTGCAGTTTTATGCCCTACTCCTGGTAATTCCTCTAGTTCCTCAAAACTTTTTGGGACTTTACCTTTATACTTATTCGTCAGAGTTTTTGATAAATTATATATACTTTTAGCTTTAATCCTAAAAATACCGATACTTTTAATTAATTTCTCAATTTTCTTTCTTCCTAATTTAACAAAATGTTTAGGTTGATTATATTTTGGGTAAATATTTTTCGTCACATTATTTACATTTAAATCAGTACACTGTGCAGACAGCAAAACAGAAATTAAAAGAGTAAAAATATTTCTATGCTTTAAAGGTATTGGCGCTCTAGGATATATTTTATTTAAAATTCTAAGAATGATTTTGGACCTTTGAACCGCATTCATTATCAAAAATTTAAAAGACTTCTCATTGAATAAAGACCTGGTTTTTTATTACTTAGCCATTTTGCAGCAGTTAAGGCACCCTCAGAATACAATGTTCTATCAAAAGCTTCATGATTTAAAGTAATTTTTTCTTTACCACTAGAGAAGCTTACTTCATGTTCACCTATGATTTCTCCTTTTCTAATGGAATTAAAATTTATTTTTTTATCATAAGGAAATTCTTTTTTATTTAGATACGTTTTGCCAATTAAACTGTAAAAATTTTTTTGTTTCCCCGAAGCAATTCCTTTTCCAAGCATAAGCGCTGTTCCAGAAGGATGATCTTTTTTGTATTTGTGATGAACTTCATATATTTTACTTAAATACTTTTTTCCTAGTGATTTTGATGCAATCTCGGTCAGATACATTAATAAATTTATACCTAAACTCATATTACCAGCTTTAAGGATTGGTATTCTTTTAGAAAATTTTCTTATTAAATTCTCTTCTTTTTTTGTGAACCCAGTAGTTCCAATAACAACTTTTTTTTTAAGTTTAGATGCAATTTTAAGCACTTCAAAAGTACAAGTCGGTGTTGTAAAATCAATAATTACATCTGCTTTTTTGAAAACTTTTTCATCATTTAGTTCTGGTTTAATACCCTTAAACCTTTTTTTGACATTCCTGTTTTCTGTTAAAGCAACTAGTTTTATACTTTTTTCATTTAGGGATGATTTTATAAGTTGTTGCCCCATTCTTCCCATACAACCAGTAATTAATAATTTTGTTTTTTTCATTTATGATATTAAATATAAAGCTATCATAACAATAATTACAATTACACCCCAAATAGAAAAATTCTTAAAAAATAGGTTGAGATTTTTGTTTGTCTTAAAAAATGATGGTAAAACAAGTATAAGAACAATAATTAAAGAAATTGTTGCTAAAACTTGGTCCACAAAAAACTAATTTTTCCAAAAACTTTTAGCTTTTTGAAAAAATTTCTTTATGCTTGGATTAGATTTTTCATTTTCTATTTCCCTAAATTTTTCAAGAAGTTCTTTTTGTTCTTTATTTAGTGACACTGGTACTTCAGTATTTATTTGAACGTATAAGTCGCCATAATCTACTCCTCTCATTAAAGGCATCCCCTTGCCTTTTAGCCTAAATTGTTTTCCATTTTGAGTGCCAGATGGGATTTTTATCTTAGCCTTGCCTCCGTCAATTGTTGGTATCTTTAATTCCGTTCCAAGAGCAGCATCTGTAATGGATATTGGAAATTCGAAGAACAGATTTTCATCTGACCTTTTAAAAAGATCATGCGAATTAACATTAACAAATATATATAAATCACCACTGCTTGCACCTCTAGAACCAGCCTCTCCTTTTCCAGCTAATCTTATTCTAGTGCCATCATCTACTCCTTTTGGTATTGTTACAGATAGTCTTTTAGATGTATGTTTTTTTCCCGCACCTCCACAACTTCCGCATGGGTTTGTTATCTCCTCTCCAGAACCAGAGCATTGAGGACAAGTTTGTTGAACAGTAAAAAATCCTTGACTAGACCTTACTTGTCCATGACCACCACACATAGAGCATGTGTTTAAGTCATAACCTGGTTTTGATCCATTTCCCCTACAAACATCACATTTTTCAGAGGTAGAAAATTTTATATCTTGTTTTTTTCCAGTATATGCTTCCTCCAATGAAATAGATAAATCATATCTAAGATCTGAGCCCCTGTTATTTGATCTCCGATTTCTTCTTCCACCTCCAAAACCCTCCCCAAAAAAGTCTTCAAAGATATCAGAAAATGATCCAGAAAAATCAAAATTTCCAAATCCTTGTCTTCCACCCCCTCCATTTTCAAATGCAGCATGACCAAAATTATCATAATTTTGTTTTCTCTCCTGATTGGATAAAACATGATAAGCTTCACTGGCTTCTTTAAATTTTTCCTCAGAAGCTTTGTTGCCTTTGTTCTTATCAGGGTGATGTTTAACTGCTAGCTTTCTATAAGCTGATTTTATTTGATCGGGGGAAGCTGACTTGTTAACTCCTAAAACTTCGTAATAGTCTCTTTTTGCCATAACTACTTATTAGACAAAAGTTGTTATTAGGCGCTCTTTTCTTTATTTTCGTCTTTTACTTCTTCAAAATCTGCATCAACAACATTATCGTCTTTTTTTCCCTCTTTATTTTTATTGTCATCTTTATTATCTGGACTAGGTTTAGCTCCTTGTTGTGACTTATAAATTGCTTCACCTAATTTCATTGAAGATTGAACTAAATTTTGAGTTTTCTTTTTTATTTCTTCTATATCTGTCCCTTTGAGAGCATTTCTTAAATGGGATAAAGAATCTTCAATTATTTTTTTATCTTGTTCTGAAACTTTCGATCCATGTTCTTTTAGATTTTTTTCAGTAGAATGAATAAGTGTTTCTCCTTGATTTCTAGCATCAACAGCTTCTCTTTTTTTCTTATCCGCTTCCTTATTGGCTTCTGCATCTTTTACCATTTGGCTAATCTCATCATCACTCAAACCACCAGATGCTTGAATTTGTATTTTTTGTTCTTTACCAGTGCCTTTATCTTTAGCTGAGACGTTAACAATACCGTTAGCATCAATATCAAAAGTAACTTCTATCTGTGGAATGCCTCTTGCAGCTGGTGCTATACCTACAAGTTCAAAGTTACCTAAAATTTTGTTATCTGAAGCCATTTCTCTCTCACCCTGCAATACTTTGATTGATACTGCTGGTTGGTTATCTTCAGCTGTAGAAAAAACTTGGCTCTTCTTAGTTGGTATTGTTGTGTTTTTGTCAATTAATTTAGTTGAAACTCCTCCTAAGGTCTCGATACCCAATGACAATGGAGTAACATCTAGAAGCAACACATCCTTAACATCGCCTTGCAATACTCCAGCTTGAATCGCAGCTCCCATTGCTACAACTTCATCTGGATTTACAGATTTATTTGGCTCTTTGCCAAAAAAACTTTTAACTTCTTCAATCACTTTTGGCATTCTTGTCATTCCTCCAACAAGTACAATCTCATCTATTTCTCCTGCAGACAAACCAGCATCTTTAAGAGCAGTGCTACATGGTGGAATTGTTTTTGAAATTAGATCTTCAACTAATGCCTCTAGTTTAGCTCTCGTCATTTTCAAATTAATATGTTTAGGGCCTGTTTTATCAGCTGTTATGAATGGTAAGTTTATTTCAGTTTGAGTTGCTGAAGATAGCTCAATTTTCGCTTTCTCCGCAGCTTCCTTTAGTCTTTGTAATGCAAGTTTATCTGATTTTAAATCAATGCCATTTTCTTTTTTAAATTCAGTTAATAGATAATCAACAATAGTGTTATCAAAATCCTCACCACCTAAAAATGTATCGCCATTTGTCGATTTTACCTCGAATACACCGTCACCTAACTCAAGTATTGAAACATCAAATGTTCCTCCTCCTAAATCGTAGACAGCAATTTTTTTATTTGTTTTTTTATCTAAACCATAAGCAAGTGATGCTGCAGTTGGTTCGTTAATAATTCTTAAAACCTCAAGACCAGCAATCTTTCCAGCATCTTTTGTTGCTTGCCTTTGAGCATCATTAAAATATGCTGGAACAGTAATTACCGCTTGTTTAACTTCTGATCCTAAATATTTTTCCGCAGTCTCTTTCATTTTTTGCAATGTGAATGCTGATATTTGAGAGGGAGAATATTTTTCACCTTTAGCTTCTATCCAAGCGTCACCTTTATCAGAGTTAATTATTTTAAAAGGGGCAGTCTCAACATCTTTCTTAACTGATGGATCATCAAAATTTCTTCCAATTAATCTTTTTACTGCAAATATTGTATTTTCAGGATTTGTTACAGCTTGCCTTTTTGCAGGTTGGCCTATTAGTTTTTCACCTTCATCTGTAAAAGCAACCACAGAAGGAGTAGTTCTTGCGCCTTCAGCATTCTCTAATACTTTTGCTTGTGTTCCCTCCATAACAGCTACACAAGAATTAGTAGTTCCTAAATCTATTCCAATTACTTTGCTCATATAATTCCTAACAAATCTTCATATAAGTGTTAATTTTTTAACTACAACCATAATAAAAAATTAATTTTCTTTCTGTTTTCCTTTATTTTCCTCACTTTTTTTGTCTTTATCTATCTTATTTTCAACTTTTCTCTTCGAAACTCCAACTAATGATGGTCTTAATAGTCTATCTCTCATCATGAAACCTTTTTGTATTACCTGAATAATAGTTCCTGGATCTTTAGACTCATCTTCAATTTCCATCATTGCTTGATGAAGGTTTGGATCAAGTTTTTTGTTAATTGACTTAATTTCTTCAATGTTATTTTTTTTAAAAATCGAAATCATATCATTGTTTATAATGTTTAAATGTTCCATTACTTTAACCAGTGCATCTGAATTTTTTAAATTTTCATCATTTTCTAAAGACACCTTTGATCTTTCTAGATTATCTAATAAATTTAGTGCTTCTTTGGCAAAAGCAAATCCACCATATTCAAAAGCTTCGTCTTTTTCTCTTTCGTATCTTCTTCTTTGATTTTCCATTTCAGCTAAAGTTCTATTTAGCTTATCTTCTAACTCTAATATTTTTTCTTCTGAGGTTAATTCCTTAATTTCAACTTCCTCATTTTTATCAATTTCTTTGGAATCCTCTTTACCCTTTACATTAACATTTTCTTTTGAGTTTTCTTTTTCCATAAACATCTATATGGTAAGAAATTCTAAAATTTCTAGATGTTAAAAAAAAAAATTACTCATTTATTAATAGGATCAAATAACCTAGGTAAAATTGAAGAATTTAAGCAATTATTGCCAAAAACAGTTAAATTATTTTCAGCAAAAGCTTACAAAATAAATAGTCCTGCTGAAAACAGAAAAACTTTTCGTGGAAATTCTCTATTAAAAGCAAAATATTTTTCAAAAAAAACTAATAAAATTTGTTTAGCAGATGACTCAGGGCTCGAGATAAGTATATTGAATAAAAAACCAGGTATTTACTCAGCAAGATGGGCTGGAAAAAAAAAAAATTTTAATTTAGCTATTAAAAAAATTTATAATCGATTAGGTGCTAAAGATAAAAATTGGAAAAAAAAATATATAAAAGCTTCTTTTGTTTGTGCATTAGCAATTTATTGGCCTGATGGAAAATTTATTACATCTGTTGGTAAAGTAGATGGCAGAATTTCAAAATCAAAAAGGGGTAAATTTGGATTTGGTTATGATCCAATATTTATTCCAAATGGAAAGAAACTTACATTTGGAGAGATTTCTAGATCTAATAAAGCAAAAATTGATCATAGAATGGAAGCGTATAAAAATATTAAAAAATTTTTTTGAAACCATTCTCATTTGTTTCATAAAAATTTAAAATATGAGATATCTTATTTTTACCAATTTCAAATACACCAACTGTTCCTTTAAATTTATTTTTTTTCTGAAAGATTTTTTTATCAATTATAAATTCATTTTTACTAGCTAGATAATATATAAGTCCAACTAAATCATAGCTTATCAATGATATATGAGTTGGAATTTCATAAAAAAAATTTTCAAAATTTTGTTTAAATGTATCAAACTGATCATAATCGATTGATGGAAAATATAATGGGTGTATTGATTTTTCTTTTACTAATTTTCTATCAAACCATTGGTTTAAAGTAATAAACTTTATTTTTTGAGATGATACATCAGAATATAAAAGAGATGTTGCTATACTAATTAGATTTTCATCAAAATCACAGATTATAACTGAGTCAAAATTGACTTTTCCAAGGGTATCTTTTTTTTTTAATTTTTCAATTTTTTTTTCTTTATTTATTTCGTCTGAATTTTCTAATCTATTTATTTCATCTATAAGATTTTGTTTTCTGATATTATATTTTGTAAATTTTTGAATTTGTTTTGTAATTCTAGTTGGTGATGTATCATAATAAGATTTTTTTTTATAATTAATTTTTAAATTTTTAATTGCCAAGTCTATTTCTTTTTTGAAATTATTTTCAGGTATTAGTATTAAAGTTTCATCTAAACCCTCATTTTTTAAAAATTTATTAATGGTATTAATCTGTGACTCTGCATTGATACCAACACTCAAAACATTTTTTGGATTTCCGTGATTTTTATTGGTTAGTGAAAGAAATGTCATCTCAGTAAATTTACCTAAGAATTTAAGATTATCTTGAAATACAGGTCCAATTACAATCTTTACACCTTGAAGTTCTAATTCTTTTGCAGAAATTAATGTTTGATCTGCATTTGAACCCGTGTCTTTTGGAACAATTTCTAGATGAGGGTAGTTAATTTTGTTTATAGCCATTCTTGAAGCTTTAATAATAGAATTTCCAATGTCTTTATTCTCACCTGTCATAGGAATTAGAAGGCCTACTTTTATCTTTTCAGAAGAATATAAAGCATGATTAGTATTTACTAAAAATATAAAAAAAATTACATTTATTATCTTAATAATTATTTTCATTTTAATGATATTATTATAGTTGTTTAATTTTAATGATTCCACATTCTGATAAAAAAAAAGATAAACTAAAGCCCGGTCTATACGTCGTTTCAACACCTATAGGCAATTTAAGAGATATAACTCTTAGATGTTTAGACACTCTAAGAGATACAGATTGTATTTTATGTGAAGACACAAGGGTAGCTCAAAAAATATTAAATAGATATGATATAAAATCTAGGCTTATATCTAATCACAAGTTTAATGAAAAAAAAAACTTACCAAAAATTATTGATATTTTAAAAAAAAAAAAATCTGTAACCATTATCTCTGATGCAGGCACACCATTAGTTTCAGATCCTGGAAGTCTTATAGTAAGAGAGTGTATAAAAAATAATATAGATATTTTTCCAATTCCAGGCCCCTCAGCAGTAACTGCGGCATTATCAATTAGTGGATTTAATGAGAGATTTTATTTTTACGGCTTTTTTCCAGAAAAAAATAAAATTATTAAAAAAGATTTAGATGAACTATCAAAATTAGATGCATCAATAATTTTTTTTATATCTCCAAATAAAATAAATAAAATTATTATTCATCTAAAAAGATATTTTTCTGGAAGAAAAATTTTAATTTGTAGAGAGATAACAAAAATTTATGAGGAATTTGTAAGATATGATATTGATGAATTGGAATCATATCAGTCAATATTAAAAGGTGAGATAACGATAGTAATTTCAAACAAAAAAAAGTCTGAAATTAGATCGAATATTTTAGACGAATCAGATAAAAAAAAAATTAAATCAATGATTAAAAAAAAATCTGTAAAAGATATTGTAAATATTTTTCACGAGTCAAAAAATATTTCAAAAAAAAAAATTTATGATTTTTGTATTGAGGTCAAAAAATGAATAATAGTTTTTTAAAATTAATTTTAATGCTTTTATTTTTGTCAGGTTGTGTTGGCACAAGTAGTAAGGGTTTGTTAGGCACTGGAGTAAGTATTGCCTTCGATCCAAGAACTATTGGGACACAGATAGATGATTCAATTATGCAAAAAAACCTCGTTGGAAGGTTAACAACATTAAATGCAAGTTATTTTCTAAATGTAAAAGCAAAGGTACTTGATGGGAGAATCTTTTTAACTGGAAAAGTTGATACCCCTGAGGAGAAATTAATTATAACAAAAAAAGCTTGGGAAATTAAAGGAACAAGATCAGTTAAAAATGATATAAAAGTAAAGGAAGAATTTGATTTTAAGAGATCAGCCAAAGATATTTTAATAACATCTCAACTCAGAACAGCAATGATAATAAACAAAGAAATTAGTGCTGCAAATTATCAAATAGATACTTATAAAAAAAAAATTTATGTATATGGGATTGCAATTACTAAAGATGAAAGAAATCTTGTTATCCAGGAGGCAAAAGAAATTTTAGATGTTGAAGATGTAGTATCAAGTATTCTTTTAGTAGAAGATTTAAGAGTTCAAAAAAACTAACCAAATATTCCAATTAAAATATGACTCATTATTGAGTTTACGAGAATAAAAATAAGCAGAGCAATCCAGTACATAATTGTTACTGCTCGATTTCTTTTTCGTCTTAATAAAACAAAATTTTTATCATCTAGAATTGAAATATCTCTTTTACCAATTACCGGATAATCATAACTCCATCTCCAAATTGATTTTCCAAATCTATGATCGAGATCATTAAAGTACTTAATCCAAGCAACTGACCATCTGAAAGCAATAAATAAAACAGCAAGTATTAAAAGATTGATTAACATTTTTTTTATTAAATTATTTACTATAATCGATAACCCCTGCTGAGTATGCTGCAACTGATGCCAAATCTAAAATCTCAGATGTAGATGATCTAAGAGGTGCAATTTCAACTGCTTGGCCTAACCCAATTAAAAGTGGACCAATAATCTTAGCACCACCTAAAGTTTTCATTATTTTTTGAGAAATAGCTGCACTGTGTTGTCCAGGCATAATTAATACATTTGCTTTTCCAACAATTTCTGAAAATGGATAAAGATCTTTATATTCTTCACTTAAAGCAACATCAGGCTGCATATCTCCGTCAAATTTAAAATCTACTTTCTGATTTTTTAAAATATCAACAGAATCTCTAATATGTTTTGTTCTACTTGTTATTGGTTGACCAAATGTTGAGTGAGATAAAAATGCTACCTTAGGATCAAAACCAAATAATCTTACAACTCTAGCAGCAGATACAGCTATCTCAGCAAGCTCTTTTGAAGATGGGTATTCATGTACTGTTGTATCAGCTATAAAAACAGTTTTTCCTCTATTTACTATCATATTAAGACCAAACATAATTTCACCTGGTCTAGGATCTATGACTTTTTCAACTTTCTTAAGTGATGCTGAATATCTTCTTGTATTTCCTGTTACCATAGCGTCTGCATCACCACACTCTACCATACAAGATGCCCATACAACTCTATCATTTCTAATCATTTTATCACAGTCTCTCTCCAATATTCCTTCTTTTAAATGAAGCTTTTTAAAAAGATATTTCAAATATTTTTCTCGGAGAAGTTTGTTTTTAGAGTTAATAATTTTAATATCAAAATTTTCACTATAACCAATATCTTTTAACTTCTTTTTAACTATCTGATCTTTTGCAATCAATATAGGTATACCTAAGCCAGTATTTTTAAATGCTATCGCAGCTTTAAGTGTGTTCTCATCTTCTCCATCTGCAAAAACAACTTTTTTAGGATTTTTTTTAATCTTATCATTAATTCCTTGCATAATAGTTACCGAAGGATCAAGTCTTTGTTTAAGTTTTTCCTCATACAGATCAAAGTCTGTAATTTTTTTTCTTGCGACACCACTTTTAATTGCAGCTTTTGCTACAGCAAGAGGTATTACACTTATTAGTCTTGGATCAAATGTGGACGGTATTATATATTCTCTTCCATATTTTGGTCTATCACCACCCATAGCTGCCACCACTTCATCAGGCACCCTTTTCTTTGCCAACTGGGCAATTGCGTTTGCTGCTGCGATTTTCATTTCATCATTAATCGTTTTTGCTCTAACATCTAAAGCTCCTCTAAATATATAAGGAAAACCAATTAAATTATTAACTTGATTTGGATAATCGGATCTTCCAGTAGCTATTATTGCATCATTTCTAACTTCTTCAACCTCCTCAGGGGTTATTTCAGGATCAGGATTTGCACAAGCAAATATAATTGGATTTTTTGCCATTTTACTAATCAATTTTTTTTTAAGAATACCTTTAGCTGAAAGACCCAAAAAAACATCAGCATTATCAATAGCATCACCAAGGGTTCTCTTTTTAGTTTTTATTGCAAATGATGCTTTCCATTTATTTAGATCTTTTCTTTCAGTATGAATTACACCTTTGCTATCAATCATAATAATATTATTTTTAGGGATACCAAGTTTTTTAATAAGATTTGTGCAAGCCATAGCTGATGCACCAGCACCATTTACGACTATTTTAATATTCTTAATTTTTTTCTTTGTTATGTCTATTGCATTTATGAGAGCTGCATATGTTATAATTGCTGTACCATGTTGGTCATCATGAAATACAGGTATATCTAAAAGTTTTTTAAGTTTTTCTTCAATTATAAAACAATCTGGGGCTGCAATATCTTCCAAATTTATACCACCAAAACTTTTCGAGAAGTTTTTTATTGAATTCACTATCTCTTCTGCATTTTTAGAGTCAATTTCAAGATCTATAGCATCTATGTCTGCAAATCTTTTAAACAAAACTGCTTTTCCCTCCATTACTGGTTTAGATGCTATCGCTCCTAAATTACCAAGACCAAGAATAGCTGAACCGTTACTGATAACAGCAACTAGATTACCTTTAGAAGTATAGTCATAAGCTAAGTCTGGGTTTTCATATATAGCTTTTACTGGGGCTGCAACTCCAGGAGAATATGCCAACGCCAAATCTCTCTTTGTGGTCATTGGTTTTGAGGAACTAATTTCAATTTTACCAGATTTACCTATATTATGAAATTCTAATGCTTCTTTTTCCGAATAATGCTCAATTTTATATTTTTTCATTTTTCATATTTAGATATACAATTTGGATAAAATTAAGACTAATATGATTTATGAACCTCATTAAGTCAACCGGCACATTTAGTTTCTTTACAATGCTCAGCAGGATTTCGGGTTATATCAGAGATCTTCTAATAGCTATTTATCTTGGTTCTGGTCCTATAGCAGATGCTTTTTTTGTTGCATTTAGAATACCCAATACTTTTAGAAGAATATTCTCAGAAGGCACTTTTAATGCTGCTTTTGTTCCTAGCTATTCATCAGAATTAATAAAAGGTAAAAAAATCGCAAACCAGTTTGCTAATAAAATATTTAATCTACTTTTGATTTTTTTAATTATTACTGTTCTTTTGATCGAGCTTTTTATGCCTCAGTTTATTTTTCTTTTAGCCCCAGGTTTTGCAGAAAATACTGATAAACTTGATATTACAATATTATTAACAAGAATTACTTTCCCATTTTTATTATTTGTAAGTCTTTCATCATTCTTTTCAGCAATTTTAAATTCACAGAATAGATTTGCTGCTGCAGCTGCAGCACCAATCATACTTAATATATTTTTAATCTTAGTTCTTCTTTCTGGTAAATATTTAAACGATCAATTAGTATTTTATTTATCTTATGCAGTTAGTCTAGCGGGAATTATTCAAACTATATTTTTAATTTTATTTGTTAAAAAATTTTACAAACCAAAAATAGATTTTAAATTTAAAACAGATAAAAAAGTAAAACTTTTTTTTAAAAAGCTTCTTCCAAGTATATTTTCATCAGGAGTAACTCAAATTAATATTTTAGTGGGTACAATCATAGCATCATTTCAAGCAAGCGCCGTATCTTACTTATATTATGCAGATCGAATTTATCAAATTAATTTAGCTATAGCGGGAATTGCTATAGGTATAGTTATACTTCCTAATCTTAGCAAATACGTTAAATCTAAAAATTATTCAAAAATAAATTTTATACAAAACAAATCTCTTGAGCTAAGTATTTTTTTGAGTTTACCAGCAGCTATTTGTTTGCTAATTGGCTCTAAGGAAATAACCTCTGCATTGTTTGGTTATGGATCTTTTGATGAGCAAAGTGTGAATAATTCAGCTTCTGCACTATTTTATTTTTCTTTAGGTTTGCCTGCATTTTCAATAATTAAAATATTTTCTAGTTTTTTATTTGCTAGAAATAACACAAAAACACCATTTTATTTTTCAATTGTATCAGTTTTGATAAATATTTTTATCAGTATTTCCCTATTTTCAAAAATTGGTTTTTTAATAATTCCAATAGCAACATCCATAGCATCCTGGATAAATGCTATCATGTTATTTATTTATATTAACAACAAAAAGTATTTTATTTTTAGAGATAATTCTTTTTTTTTATATTTAAAAATTTTTTTTTCCACAATTCTAGCATCAATTTTGTTCTTTAATTTAATAAATTTTTTTGAAAATTATTTAGTTTATGAAAGTAACTTTAAACTTTTTCTTATAATAATATTGGTTTTAGTAACATTTGTCATTTATATTTTAATTTCAATGTTCACAAAAGCTTTCAATAAATCAGATATTAAATTAAAGTATTAAAAATAATGTCGAAAAAAATTTTTTCTGGGGTTCAACCAACGGGCAATTTACATTTAGGTAATTATCTTGGTGCAATTAAAAATTTTACAAAATTACAAGATGATAAAAGTAATAAATGTATTTTTTGTGTAGTAGACTTACATTCAATTACTGTTCAACAAGATCCAAAATTATTAAAAAAAAATGTAAGAGAGACAGCGGCTACTTTTATAGCATGTGGAATTGATCCATCTAAGAGTATAATTTTTAATCAATCTTCAGTACCAGCACACTCTGAGGGGGCATGGATATTAGGATGTATTTCTAGAATGGGATGGTTAAATAGAATGACACAATTTAAAGAGAAGGCTGGAAAAGATAAGGAAAAGGCTAGTATTGGTCTTTATGTGTATCCTATTTTGATGGCGTCTGACATTTTATTGTATGATACTACTCATGTCCCAGTGGGAAATGATCAAAAACAGCATTTAGAATTATGCAGGGATATAGCTCAAAAATTTAATAATGATTTTAATCAAAAAGATTTTTTAAAGATTCCAGAACCATTAATTCAAAAAAATTTTTCTAGGATAATGAGTCTTAAAAATGGATTAAATAAAATGAGCAAGTCAGACCCTTCTGACTCAAGTAGAATAAATCTAACCGATAAAAAAGATCAAATAATAAATAAAATTAAAAAAGCAAAAACTGATAACTTGTTGATGCCAAAATCAAAAGATGAAATGAAAAATAGGCCAGAGATAAATAATTTAATTGAAATTTATTCAAGCTTTACTGATGAGGATTTAGTAGTTTCTCTTAAAAAATTAGAAGATAAAAGTTTTTCAGAATTTAAAAATCTTCTATCAGAGATTTTAGTTGAAAAGATTGAACCTATAGGAAAAAAAATAAATGAACTATTGAAAGATGAGGATTATCTCGACAAAATCCTGGAGGAGGGAAGCATAAAAGCCAGTGATATTGCAGACAAAAAAGTTAGAGATCTTAAAAAAATCATCGGTTTGTTATGAAATTTAAGCTCTTTATATTATTAATATAACAACTATATTACATTCATGTACATACAAACAGAAAAAACGCCTAATCCTAACTCTTTAAAGTTTATACCTGGAAAGATTGTATCTAATAAGAGTTCATTTGAGGTAACTAAAAAAGACAATACGAACAATCCATTAATAAGAAATTTATTATCTATTAATGGAATTGAAAGTATATTTCTGGCTAAAGATTTTATTTCGATAAGTAAGGAAAGCCAAGCATCTTGGGAGGATATTAAGCATATAGCAATATCTTTGATCAATGAACATTATATTTCTGGAAATGAAATGGTTATAGACAAGTCCTTAGATGAAACTACATTAAATGAAAGTCTACCTGAAATTGAAAAGCAAATTATAAAGTTATTAAATGAAAAAGTAAAACCTGCGGTAGAAAGAGATGGTGGAGATATAAAATTTAGAGAATTCAAGGACGGAATAGTAAAAGTAGAATTAAAAGGAAGTTGTTCAGGATGTCCCAGCTCAACTATGACGTTAAAAAATGGAGTGCAAAATCTTCTTTCCCATTATATTCCTGAAGTCAAAGCTGTTGAAGCAATTTAATTTTTTTAACATGATTAAATTCAATCTTTCATATAAGAAGTCACTAAAGTTGTTTTATAAAATAAAAAACAAAATTAGTAATATGTCAAAGCTAGATAAGAATCAAAATATGAGTTTTGGAAAAACTTTGAAAAGTTTTTACTTTACCTGTTTAACTAGTTTAATTATTATAGGGTTTTTTTCAATAACACCAAAAACAATAGAATTAAAAAAGAGACTTGATTTAAATAATTTTGAAGCAGAGAATAAATCTAAACTTATTTTAGATAAAATTTTAAATGGTGGTAATTTAGAAGATATTACACTAGATGATAATGATTCAGATACTGCATTTATTTATGATGATGTCCTAGTTGAGGAAACGCCGACCAATGATGATGAACGGTTAAATGCAATTATTCTTCAAGAATTATTTAAAACCATAAACTATAATCTTAAAGATATTAGAAAAAACAAGGTTGTGAAACCCGTTGATTTAAGATTTTTACCAAAGGAATTGAAAAATATTGAAAATATTAAAGAGAGAAAAAATTTATTTATTAAGATAATCTTGCCTTTAATAATTGAAGAAAATGACAAAATTTTAAATGATAGAAAAGCATTGTTTTCGATTTTAAACAAAAATTCAAACTCTGAAGTTGAGCTAAATTGGTTAAATTTAAAATTTAAGCAATATGGTGTCAAAAATAAAGATGTTTTGTCGCTAAAAATTAGAATGGATATTATACCAACCTCATTAACAATTGCACAAGCAGCAAAGGAAACAGGATGGGGAACATCTAGGTTTGCGATAGAAGGTAATGCTCTTTTTGGTCAGTGGACATATTCAGGTAGTGGAATTAAGCCTCTTAAAGCCAATGATGATGAAAATCACAAAGTTATGAAATTTCAAATACTTAAAGCTTCAGTAAGAGCTTATCATAGGAACCTTAATACCCATAGCAGTTACAAAAAATTTAGAATGCAAAGAGCAGAAGCTAGAGACAACGATGAGAATCTGGACAGTATTTTGCTTGCTAATTATCTAGAGAGTTATGCAGAGACAGGAACAGAGTATGTTAAAATTTTAAAAAAAATTATAATCCAAAATTCATTAAAAGATTTTGATGATGCAATTCTTTTAAAGAAAAAGAAAAATCTTAAACCACAAGTTTAGTCTTTAATTGTAAATTGAATTCCTAACCACTTCCAACCTTCTGCATCTTTGAGTGAGCAATTAATTCTTGCTCTTCTAAAATCAAATTCTTTGTTAAATGTAAGTTTTAAACTATGGTCTTCAATAGTAGATTTAGTTTTAGGCCAATTCGAATCATTATTTGAATAGCAGTTAATATTTTCAATATTTTCTTGCTCTTTAAAAAAATTAATCTTAATCTTTGGTGGATTGTCACTTTCATTAGATAAAAATTTATCTTTTGGTAACATACTTAAATATTGTAATGGTAATAGTTCAACTAAGAATTTAAATCTTTCTAAATCACCATATTTCTCGTTAATTGGAAATCTAGGTAACTCAAAAGTATTTTTGTTTACATCTATAACACCAGAATTTTGTCCAAATCCATATTTAAATTTTTTCTCGATATATTCTTTTTGAATTAAGCTGTATTCACCAAATGGATAAGAAAAAAAAATTGGATTATAACCTAATTTTTTTTCAAAAATTTTAGAGGAAATATCAATATCTTTTTTAAAATCCTCAAATGAAAACTTGACTAGATATTCATGAGAATGTGAATGGTTTCCTATAAACCCGTAAGAACTATCTTCTATCTCCATAATTTGTTCCCATGTCATGTATCCTCTTTTTCCTACGGATTGGGTTGAAACAAAAAGTATAAAAGGAATGTTTTTCTCCTTCAAAAAAGGCCACGCATTTTCATAAAAAGATGTGAATGCATCGTCAATAGTTAATAAAACATTTTTGTTCTCTTTTGTTTTGTAAAAATCAGAATCAAATTCTATTGGATTATAAAAACTATAATTTTTTTTAATAATTATATTGATATGCTTTTTGAAATCCTTCATATTTATATTAGTAGAGGGATACTTTGTCTCATCAAATCTATGATACATAAGTGCAATTACACCCTTATCTTTTGGATTATACTTTTTCTCATTACCTAATAGATTTGAAAAAATAAAAATGGTAAAAAGAAAAATAATTATGAATTTTTTAATCATTGATGCTGCCTCGGATAAAATTTATTTTTTTTCATACTATAATAACAAAATATATTCTAAATCTTTTTTATCAAAGAAAACAAATTTTGAAAAAATTGTTAGCATTCTATTTAAATTTCTAAAAAATAATAATATACATTTAAAAAAAATTAATAATATACTTGTTAATCAAGGACCAGGCAGATTTTCTAGTTTGAGAATTTCAATTGCAATGGTAAAAGCTTTGTCTGTAACTAATAACATTGATTTTTATGGCTTTAATTCAAAAGATTTAAAGGGTAATAATTATTATAATATTATTAAAATGTTTAAAAAAGGCAATTATATAAAAAATTTGATTAAAATCGTATATTAGAGTTAAATTCAATTATGACGGATTCTATAGAAAAAAAATGTGAAAAAAAGGGAGTAAAACTTACTGAACAAAGAAAAATAATCGCAAAAGTAATGTCAGAGTCAAATGATCATCCCAATGTTGATGAATTGTATAATAGAGTTTCAAGAATAGATTCTAAAATCAGTATAGCTACTGTTTATCGTACAGTAAAACTATTTGAAGAGTCAGGAATATTAACAAAGCATGAATTTAAAGGGGATAAAGCGAGATATGAGGAATTAAACGAGGGACACCACGATCATTTAATAGACATCAAAACAGGAAATATCATAGAATTTGTTGATGATGAAATTGAAAAACTTCAAAAAAAAGTTGCTGAAAAATATGGTTATGAATTAGTTGACCATAAACTAGAATTATACGGAGTTAAGAAAAAATCTTAACTATATGCAAAAGAAAGTTTTCATTAAAACATTTGGCTGTCAAATGAATGAGTATGACTCGAATCGAATTACCGATAGCATTAGGCAGATTGGATATACTAAAACTACCGACTATAATGATATTGATTGTTATATACTCAATACTTGTCATATAAGAGACAAAGCAAAAGAAAAAGTTTTTGATGATATTGGAAGATTAAAAAAGAATTATAAATTAAAAAAGAAACCACTAGTGATATTAGCTGGATGTGTGGCCCAAGCTGAAAATAGTGAAATACAAAAAAGAGAACCATATATTGATATTGTAATTGGTCCACAATCTTATCATAAATTAAACGAAGCAATTTTAGAGCAGATAGATAAAAATAAAAAAATTGAAGAAACTGATTTCGATAGTTTTGAAAAATTTAATTATTTAAATAAAATAAAAAATACAGATAGTAAAGTTTCTTCTTTTATAACAATTCAAGAAGGATGTGATAAATTCTGCAGTTTTTGTGTTGTACCTTTTACTAGAGGTCCAGAATTTTCAAGACCATTTAATAAAATACTAGAAGAAGCAGAACATCTTGTTTCGAATGGTATAAAAGAAATAACATTGCTTGGTCAAAATGTGAATGCATATAATTTTAATGATAATAATAAATTGTTTAAGCTTTCTGATTTAATTCTTAGATTAGAAAAAATAAGTGAGTTGAAAAGAATAAGATATACCACTTCTCATCCTATAGATATGACAGACGACTTAATTGAATGTTATTCTCTGAGCAAAAAGTTAATGCCTTTAGTTCATCTGCCAGTTCAAAGTGGGTCAAATAAAATTTTAAAATTGATGAATCGAAAGCATACGATAGAAGAATATTTAAACGTATATAATAAAATTAAAAAAATAAATCCAAACACTGTATTTGCTAGTGATTTTATAGTGGCTTATCCAGATGAAACTGATCTAGATTTTAAGGAAACAATTGATTTAGTTAATGAAGTAAAATTTACCAATTCTTTTTCTTTTATATTTAGTGCTAGACCAGGAACTGTAGCTTCAAATTTGAAACCGATAGAAAATGAAAAAGCAAGAGAAAGATTAAAAATAATTCAAGAAAAATTATTTTATTTTCAAAATGAGAAAAATAAAAAATATGTTAGAAATACTACAGAAGTTCTTATTGAGAATAAAACTAAACATGCAAATCAATATTTTGGGAGAGCAGAAGACATTACACCTGTTTTCGTTCAATCAGATAAAAATATTATTGGTGAGATTGTAAAAGTTAATATAACTAAATCAAATAAAATTAATTTATTTGGTAATATGGTCGCTTAATTTGAAAAATTACTCTTATAAAAAAAAAACTAAAAATCTAAGATTTGTTTATTCAGAACAAGATACTTTAAGCATAATTTTTCCAGATAATGAGATACTTTTAGGAGTAATTGGAGAATTTAACTCTAATTTAAATGAACTTGAAAAATTAACTAGAACCAATCTTTATTTTAGAGGCAACTCAATTATAATAAAAAATACTAATGGAAAGAATGAAATTATTAAAAATGCAATAATATTTCTGGTTGAACAATATTATAATAATGGAACAATAGAAAAAAAAGATATAATTTCTTCTATAAATAAATTTATGGTTAATGAAAATTCAAAAAATGAGAATCAAAAAATTGAATATATAATTAAAACTCCAAAAACATCAGTTATTCCAAGATCTGAAAGACAAAAGCAATATGTAAGAGCTTTAAAAGAAAGTGATATAATTATATCCGCTGGACCAGCTGGAACAGGCAAAACATTTTTAGCAGTAGCAGTTGCGCTTACAATGTTATTGGAAAAAAAAATTGAAAGAATAATATTATCAAGGCCAGCTGTAGAAGCTGGTGAAAGACTTGGTTTCTTACCAGGAGACATGAGAGAAAAAGTAGATCCATATTTACGACCGTTATATGACTCGCTTTATGATTTGTATGATTATGAAAAAATTCAAAAAAGAATCGAAGTTGGTGATATAGAAATAGCTCCACTTGCATTTATGAGGGGAAGAACTCTAAAAAATTCTTTTGCAATTTTAGATGAAGCTCAAAATGCAACAGATACTCAAATTAAAATGTTTTTAACAAGAATCGGAGAAAATTCAAAAATTATAATTAATGGTGACCCTTCTCAAATTGATTTACCAAACAAATCAATGTCAGGATTGAATAGGTCTAAAAAAATTCTTGGGAGTTTTAAAGAAATTTCTGTAGTTGATTTTGATCACAAGGATGTTGTGAGGCACCCTTTGGTATCTAAAATTGTTAAAGCTTATTCTGATCAAAATAAAAATGAATGATCAAAGTAAATATATTTTTTGACTCACCTAAATGGTTGAGAAAGATTAAAAATCCAAAAGAATACTTTAAAAAAAAAGTAATTAAATTTAATAAGATTTCAAATATAAAAAGAAAATACGAAATTTCTTTATTGTTAACAAATAATAAAACAATAAAAAAATTAAATTTCAAATTTCGAAAAAAAAATCTACCAACAGATGTCCTTTCATTTCCATCTGGTGAAAAAGATTATATTGGTGATATCGCAATAAGTTATGAATTTGTAAATAAGAAAGCAAATTTAACCACCTTTAGCTACGAGCTCGACAAACTTTGGATTCATGGATATCTGCATTTAATTGGCTACGACCACAAGAAAGAAAAGGATTACTTGAAAATGATTAAAAAGGAAAATGAATTAATTAAAAAATTAAATAATTATGCTGAAAAATAAATCACAAATTTTAACTTTTTCATTAATTTTTTTATTCGTTTTAGGAATTTTGAGTTCTTTTGGTTTGCCACCATATAATTTTTACTACATTAACTTTATTACTTTTCCTTCTTTATTTTTAATTATTTTAAATAATAATTTAAAATTTAATTTTTTCGCTGGTTGGTTCTTTGGTACTGGATATTTTATTTCAAATCTTTATTGGCTAACAAATTCTTTAACCTTTGAAGATATTTTTAAACCATTAATACCATTAGTTTTTATCCTTTTGCCTTTACTTTTAGGATTATTTTTTGCGCTATCAACTTTGATATTTTCATTTTTTAAACCAAAAAAAAATTTTTCTTCAATATTATTATTTGCAATAGTTTTATCATTTATAGATTTTTTAAGAGGAAATATCATAACTAGTTTTCCTTGGAATATGATCGTATATAGCCTGTCTGACAATTATAAATCAATTCAGATTTTATCTGTAATTGGAACATATTCTTTAAATCTTATAGTATTAACGATTTTTTTACTTCCCTCTATTTTTTTTTTAAAAACATCACTGAGTAAAAAATTAATAATTACTGTTACAACGATAATTTTTTGTTCTCTAAATTATTTATATGGCTCATTAGTAATAAAAAATTTTAAAGAATACACAATTTATAAATTGGATTCGAAAATAAAAATTGTTTCGCCAAATATCTCACTAGAAAGATATTTTGCTGGAGAAAATCCAGAAACTTTAATAAATGAAATTTCTAAAATAAGCGAACCAGAAGATAGTGTTAATACGATATTTGTGTTTCCCGAAGGTATATTAAATTTCTACCTGCAAGATTTAAGTAATTTTGAGCATAATTTTAATAAATATTTTTCTGATAAACATAGTATTATCATTGGTATCAATTCTATTGATGATAATAATATCTACAATTCAATGATTGCCATTGATAACAATTTAAATTTAATCGAAAAATATGATAAAAACAAACTTGTACCATTTGGTGAATATTTACCATTTGAATTTCTGTTAAAGAAAATAGGTCTAAAAAAAATTACACAAGGATATCAATCATTTAACAAATCTTCAAAAAGAGATTTATTTGAATTAAATGATTTAAAATTTTTACCTCTTATTTGTTATGAGATTATTGATACTGGGAAACTAAATTCTGATAAACATAATTTTAACTTTATCCTAAATATTTCTGAAGATGGTTGGTTTGGTGATTCAATTGGTATTCATCAACATTTCGCTCATGCAAAATTTAGAGCAATTGAAGAAGGGAAATATGTTATTCGATCTGCAAACAATGGAATCTCAGCTATCATTGAGCCAACTGGGAATTATTTTGATAAAATTAAATCAACTGAAAAGGGATTTATTGAACTAAAAGAGTATAGAAATGCAAAAAAAACTCCATTTTCTTCTTTTGGTAATAAAATTTTCTTTTATTTAATGATAATTTATATTAGTTTTTTTCTTTTTTTAACAAAATTCAAAAGGGGATAATAATGAAAAAAGACTATTTGTTTACTAGCGAATCTGTGTCTGAAGGACATCCAGATAAAGTATGTGATCGAATATCAGACATGGTTGTTGATACATATTTAGGCATGGAGCCGCAAGCCAGAGTTGCTTGTGAAACTTTAACCACAACAAACAAAGTAGTATTGGCTGGAGAAACAAGAGGGCCTGATATAAATAAAGACGAGTTAATTTCTAAAGTAAGAGACTGTATAAAAGATATAGGATATGATCAAGATGGTTTCACTTGGAGAGAAGCTACCAAAATAGAAAGTCATCTTCACTCACAATCTGCAGACATTGCAATGGGGGTTGACTCTTCAGGAAATAAAGATGAAGGCGCAGGAGATCAAGGAATAATGTTTGGTTATGCTTGTAATGAAACTGACGTTTTAATGCCCGCCCCAATTCATTATTCACACAAAATTTTAAGATTAATGGCTGAAGACAGAAAATCTGGAAAGCTAAATGGAATTGAGCCAGACTCAAAAAGTCAAATTACTATAGAATATAAAAATGGAGTTCCTTCAGCAGTTAAATCAGTAGTTATCTCAACGCAACATTCAAAAGATGTTAATTTAGCAAAAGTAAAAGAACTATGTATGCCATATATCGAGAGGTCAATTCCAAAAAATTTATTAGGTAATCTTGACCAAAATGAGATCTATATAAATCCTACAGGAAACTTTGTAATCGGTGGCCCAGATGGAGATAGCGGTTTAACTGGTAGAAAAATCATTGTTGATACTTATGGTGGTGCCGCACCACACGGTGGAGGAGCATTTTCAGGTAAAGATCCAACGAAAGTAGATAGATCTGCAGCATATGCTTCAAGATATCTAGCAAAAAATGTCGTGGCATCTGGAGTAGCTGATAAATGCTTAATTCAATTAGCATATGCAATTGGTGTTTCAAAACCTTTATCGATATATGTTGATCTTTTTGACAACGATGAAGAGAAAAATGCTCATGTCGAAAAATTAATAAACGAAAATTTTGATTTAAGCCCTAGAGGAATTAGAGAAATGTTAGGTCTTAACAAAGCTATATATCAAAAAACAGCAGCTTATGGTCATTTTGGTAGGGAGCACGAGTCTGATGGTTCTTTTTCATGGGAAAAAACAGATAAATCAGGGGTTTTTAAAAAGTAAAAAGTTGTAAATTTTAAAAAATTACCTATATTGATATAACATTATTGAAATTTCAAAAATGGGCTTCGGCCCATTTTTTTTTGGAGTAAAAATTATGTTAAACAAACGTGCTGATAAACTTGAATTATTAAGAATAGCAGAAGCTGTCGCTTTAGAAAAATCTATCGATAAAGAGCTAATCATAAGCTCCATGGAAAATGGTATAGCCAAAGCTGCAAAATCAAAATTTGGCCAAGAAAATGAAATTAAAGTTCAGATAGATAGAGATAGTGGAGATATAGGTGTTTTTCGAAAACTTACAGTAGTTGATAATCCAGAAAATACAAATACAGAAATTAGTTTAGAGGATGCTAAAAAAATTGGAGATGAAAATAATGATAAAAAAATTGGAGATGAAGTTTTGCAAATTTTACCTTCTTTTGATTTTGGAAGAATTGCAGCTCAAACAGCAAAACAAGTAATAACTTTTAGTGTAAGAGAGGCAGAAAGAGAAAGACAATTTAATGATTTTATTGATAAAAAAGATACAATATTAAGTGGAATAGTAAAAAGATTAGAATTTGGAAATGTAATTGTAGATCTAGGTAGGACTGAAGCAATAATACAAAAAAATGAGTTAATACCTAGAGAAAATATTAAACCAGGAGATAGAATAAAAGCTTATTGTCATGATGTAAGAAGAGAAAGCAGAGGACAACAAATTTTTTTATCTAGAGCACATCCTAGATTTATGGAGAAACTATTTATTCAGGAAGTTCCAGAAATTTATGATGGTTTGATTTCAATTAAGTCTTCAGCAAGAGATCCAGGTAGCAGAGCTAAAATATGCGTGCAAGCAATTGATAATTCTCTCGATCCGGTGGGGGCATGTGTAGGAATGAGAGGAAGTAGAGTCCAAGCAGTTGTAAATGAATTACAAGGTGAAAAAATAGATATTGTCAATTGGTCGGAAGATCCAGCAATTGTCGTATCAAATGCTTTATCACCTGCAGAAGTTCAAAGGGTGAATGTTGATAATGATAATAAAAAATTAGATGTAATACTGAGTGAAGATAATTTAAGTAAGGCTATTGGAAGAAGAGGTCAAAATGTAAGGTTGGCAACAAAATTGCTAAATTATGAAATTAATATAATGACTGACCAAGAAGACTCTGAGAGACGACAAATTGAATTTAAGGAAAAAACAGAGAACTTGGTTAAAAATTTAGAATTAGATGAAACTCTAGGACAATTACTTGTTGCCGAAGGATTTTCATCCATTGAAGAGATAAAGGATACGAATACAGAACATCTCTCAAAAATTGAAGGGATTGAAGAGAGTACTGCAAAAGAATTAATTGAAAGAGCAAATGACTTTTATAAAAAGGATCAAGAAGAGATATCTAAAAATATCAAAGATTTAGGATTAGAGAATGAATTGATAAATCACAAAGGCCTAACACCGGGCATGTTAGTAACCTTAGGTGAACAAAAAATTTTAAAACTCTCAGATTTTGCTGATTTATCTTCAGATGAATTAACTGGTGCTATTGATATAGTAAAAGGAGAAAGGGTAAAAATTAAAGGTTATTTAGAGGATTTTGCTTTAACTAAAAATGAGGCTGATGAATTAATAATGTCAGCAAGAGAAAAAGTTTACAATTAGTGAAATGAATTATGGAACAAAAGAAAACAAGATTAACAATATCAGGCAATGCTAAAAAATCCTTAAGTAATATTGAGATTGCAAAAACTAAAGGTAAAAATTCTGTTGTAATAGAGAAAAAAAACAAATTTTCTTATAAAGGAACTGCCAGTAAAACATTTAATTCAAAGAGTAATAGCTTAAATAAAAACTTTAATACACAAAGTCAAACTATCAATAAGCCAATTTTAAAAGTTCCTACTGATTATGAAAAAAGAAAGCTTGCAGAGCAAAGAGCAACAAAGAGACTTAAAGGAGAATCAATAGGCAAAGACCAAAAAAATAAACTTGGATCAAAAAAAAGAGAATTAAAATTAACTGTATCTAGAGCCTTAAATGAAGGAGAAGATGTAAGAATAAGAAGTTTGGCCTCTTTAAAAAGAGCAAGAAAAAAAGAAAATAGAGATATCAATAAAGAAGATACAAGAGAAAACATTAAACCTGTAAAAAGAGATGTTAATATCCCCGAAGCTATTACAGTAAGAGAATTATCAAATAGAATGGCAGAACAGTCCTCTAGCGTTATTAAGCACTTACTTGGAATGGGAGTAACTGTTACAATTAATCAGACTTTAGCTGCAGATACAGCAGAATATTTGGTAAAAGAATTTGGACATAATCCAATTCGAGAAACTAAAGCAGAGGAAATTATACAGAAGATAAAAGATTCAAGAACTGAAAACTTAAAAAATAGACCACCTATTATTACTGTTATGGGGCATGTTGATCATGGAAAAACTTCAGTATTAGATGCGCTAAGAAGTGCTAATGTTGTTTCAGGAGAGTTTGGAGGAATTACTCAACATATTGGTGCATATCAAATAAACCACAATGGAAACAAATTAACTTTTATTGACACACCGGGACATGCTGCTTTTACAGAAATGAGAGCAAGGGGATCTAAATTAACAGATGTGGTTGTTTTAGTTGTAGCAGCAGATGATGGAGTTAAACCTCAAACAATTGAATCAATTAAACATGCAAAAGCAGCTAATGTTCCAATAGTTGTAGCGATTAATAAATGTGATTTGCCAGAAGCCGATCCACAAAAAATAAAAAATCAACTTCTTGAACATGAGCTAATAGCTGAAGACTTATCAGGAGATACTTTAATGGTTGAGATTTCTACGAAGACAAAACAAAATCTGGATAAATTAATTGAGTCAATAGTACTTCAAGCTGAAATATTAGATCTTAAAACTGATTTCGAGTCTAAAGCTACTGCAGTTGTATTAGAGTCAAAAATTGATATTGGAAGAGGACCAGTAGCAAATATTATTATTACGTCAGGAACTTTAAAAAAAGGTGATTATTTTGTGAGTGGATTACAGTGGGGTAAAGTTAGAGCAATAATAAATGATAATGGTAAAAATATTGATGAAGCTCAGCCAGCATCCCCAATAGAAATATTGGGTATCAATGGAGCTGCTAGATCAGGAGATGATTTTTTGGTTTTAGACTCTGAAAAAGAAGCGAAATCTTTGTGCCAGGCAAGACTTCAAGAAAATAAGGAGGGAAAAAACCCTTTAAATTTTGTTACTCAAGAATCGGCATTTAAAGATAAAATTTCTGAGGAGTTAAATATAATAGTAAAATCAGATGTTCATGGATCGTCTGAGGCAATTAAAGGAGCAATTTCACAAATAAAACATGACGAAGTAAAACCTAATATTATATTATCAGACATAGGAATGATAACAGAAACCGATGTTACATTAGCAAAAGCTTCAAATGCAATCCTTGTCGCATTCAATGTAAAACCAACTAAAGAAGCAAAACAATTAGCAGAAAAAGAAAAGATAATAATAAGTTCTTATAATATAATTTATGAGGTTTTAGATTTTATTAAAAAAAGTATGTCTGGATTGTTGTCACCAGATATAAAGGAACAAATTTTAGGATCAGCAGAAATTCTGGAGATTTTTAAAGTTTCTAATGCAGGTAAAGTTGCTGGGTCTAGAATAACTGATGGAGAGGTTTCTAGTACAGCAAATGCGAGACTTATTAGAGATGGTTCAATTATTTATACAGGCAAAATTTCAACAATTTTCAGAGAAAAAAATCAAGTTAAGACAGTCGAAGCTGGGCAAGAGTGCGGTATAACTCTAAAGGATTTTAATGATTTTCAAAAAAAGGATATCATAGAGGCGTTTAGTTCTACAAGTACAGAGAGGATGATATAATGGTTAAAAATTTAGGTAAGCCTGCAACTCAAAGACAATTGAGAGTTGGTGAAATGATTAAACAATCCTTGGGTATAATCTTCATTAGGGATGAAGCTAAATTACCAAATATATCAACCAAAGAAATTACAGTTACAGAGGTGAGGATGAGTCCTGATTTAAAAACAGCTAAAGTCTTTGTAATGCCTTTAGGCGGAAAGAATGCAAAAGAAGTTGTTGAGAAATTAAAAGAGTTTTCTTTTGTAATTAGAAAAACTTTATCAGGTAAAATTATAATGAAATTTTTACCAAAATTATTTTTTGTAGAGGATGAATCATTTGAGTATGCAGAAAAAATTGAAAATTTAATTAAAATAACTAACAAGTAAGGAAAAAATGACAAAAAGAGCAAAAGAATTGGCAATTCATGAAAAAGACACTGGATCTTCAGAATTTCAAGTTGCACAATTAACTGATAAAATTGAAAATTTATCAAAACACATAAAACAATTCAAGAAAGACAAGCATTCATCTGTAGGATTGTTAAGAGCAGTAAATAGAAGAAAAAAATTATTAGACTATTTAAAAAAAAATAAAATTGAGTCTTATAAAAATGTAATATCAAAACTA